>Ga0208694_1000083_pt1 | contig 134233 bp, 111 predicted proteins | sample AD_UKC078_MetaG_FD_184442 | JGI IMG/M metagenome (GOLD analysis project Ga0208694, IMG submission 184442) | Active sludge microbial communities of municipal wastewater-treating anaerobic digesters from USA - AD_UKC078_MetaG (SPAdes) (version 2) | ecosystem: Engineered > Bioreactor > Anaerobic...
ACGAATACACTAAGGCTCTGATAAAATGCAGACCCACGCTTCAACATCAAAAGTTTAGGCTACCCGAAATATCAGACCTTATTGATAGCAACTCAACCTTACACGAAAACCCCACTTTAATAGAATCTGATATTTCTTATAATAAAATAATTGAAACAAATAGTGTTAGCGTAGAATATGCCGATCACAAAAAAAAGAAAGTTGTAAAAGCAGTTAATAACATATCGTTTCAACTGTTTGAAGGAGAAACACTTGGATTAGTAGGCGAAAGCGGTTGCGGAAAAACAACCCTTAGCCGAACGCTTCTAAATCTTATAAAACTATCGTCCGGAGAGATATTTTTTCAAAACAAGCCACTAAAACTAATAGCTGCAAAAAGACTGAAATTCAGCAAAGAGATACAAATTGTTTATCAAGACCCGTACTCATCGCTAAATCCTGTAATATCTATTGGCGCCGCATTGCACGAAACAATGTCAATACACCGCCCAGAAATGACACGTAAAGAGGTTCGCAAAAAAGTCATCGATTGGTTGATAAAAGTAGGATTAGATGAGTCGTATTACAAAAGATTGCCAAGTGAGCTAAGCGGTGGGCAGAGACAGAGAGTAGTTATAGCACGTGAATTAATCCCGCAACCAAAGATTTTGATATGCGATGAAGCCGTTTCAGCGTTAGATGTCAGCGTGCAAGCGCGTATATTAAATCTGCTTAACGACCTGAAAAAAGAGTTTGGGCTGACTTATATATTTATTTCTCACGATTTAGCCGTTGTCAAGTACATGTCTGACCGTATAGCAATAATGCAGAGTGGTCGCTTCGTCGAAATAGGCAACGCCGAGGATATTTACAAAAATCCCGAAACAGAATATACAAAAGAGCTTATTGAGAGTATTCCGAAGTTTCAATAAAAACGTTTAAGGCATAAGTTTGAGTTCTATGTACAATATCATATATAAAACACCTGATTATCACTGGCTTGCCAAGCATTAGCGGAAAAGTATGGTTAATTCCGATTGGACACATACTATAGTCCAAACTTCGCCACCGCTCTTTTAGACTATGTATCTATAACATCGGTATAACAATCCAAATAATATGGAACAACATGAAAGAGTATTTTAAGCTACAATATCTGATGACAATGCGAAAATTATCCGACAGCCATCGTCCTATAGTTGCGTATTTACTTGCACTGCTTATCTTGCTTGTGTTTGTTGGAGTTTCGTTTTTGTTGCTTTCGGGCAAATATGTTTATGCACCATATATTTATGCTTTAGCTTCACTGTTTTTCGTTTCAAAGTTGAATGATATAAGGCGAAACGATTTCCTAAAATTTTGCTTTACAAAAGCACAATATAGAAAAGTACGAATTTTAGAAAATCTGATTGTTACTCTACCCTTTCTCCTATTTCTTTTATGTAAAGACCATTTCTATTTAACACTTATTCTCGTTGCAATAACTATTTCAATGGCATTGTTAAGTTTCAAAACAACTTATAACATTACTATTCCGACACCTTTTTACAAAAAACTATTCGAATTTACTGTGGGATTTAGAAACACTTTTTTTATGTTTTTCATTTCATACGGAGTTGCAATTATTGCCATAAAGGTCAACAATTTTAATCTTGGCGTTTTCGCATTAGGATTAATATTTCTCACGATTTTAGGATATTACCTAAAGCCTGAAAATGAGTATTTTATATGGATTTATAATTGTACGCCTGCAAAGTTTTTGTTTAAGAAAATAGGTGTCGCCATTTTATTTTCATTCTGTTTAAGTCTGCCCGTACTAATTTTGCTAAGTATTGCATATTTCGAGCATATTGGTGTTTTACTTATTTTCACCTTTTTAGGATTTATGTACTTAACAACACTTATATTGGCAAAATATTCTGTATATCCCGAAGAGATAGGAATAATGCAAGGTGTGATATTAGCATTCGGTCTGTTTCCGCCTATGCTTATCGTAATAATTCCTTTGTTTGCAAGCAAATCGGTAAACCAACTTAAAGAAATTTTAAAATGATAAGTGTACAAAATCTTTCAAAAAACTTTGGTTCTAAACAAGTTTTGAAAAATATTAGCATCCAATTCAGCAAAGGAGAGGTTTATGGAATTGTAGGCGAAAACGGAGCTGGCAAAACAACACTTTTTCGGTGTATTGCGGGTTTAGAGAATTATGAGGGACAAATAATTTCGGAACTTAATCCATTAAAGAATTATTTGGGATTGCTACTAACTGAGCCATTTTTCTTCAAAAAAATTACAGGAAAAGAGTATATTCGCTTACTTTGTAGCGCACGACAAGAGAAAGTGTCAGATATTGACGACAAGAATATATTTGAGTTACCATTAAATCAGTACGCTTCGACGTACTCAACAGGAATGAAAAAGAAATTGGCGCTGTTGGCAATTTTACTGCAAAACAATCAATATTACGTACTCGACGAGCCTTTTAATGGCGTTGATATTCACAGCAATATAGTTATTACTGACATTATTCGTAGGTTAAAAGAGTTAGGAAAAACTGTGCTCATCTCGTCGCATATATTTTCAACTTTGAGCGACACTTGCGATGTAATCTATCTACTGAAAGACGGAGAAATAACCCAAAAAGTGTTCAGAGAAGATTTTAAATCGTTAGAGCTTAAGATGCGAGAATTTACAGTTGGCGATAAAATTGAGAAATTAGGATTAAAGTGATTGAAAATGGCAATCTTTAGGATATAATTTATAAAACAGATTAAAAAATTGTAAACGTACAAAAATGAAAAACCCATTTTTTGAAAAATACGCAAAAACAATAACAACGGTATATTGGCTAATCTTCTTGCTTAGAGCGTTTGAAACCGCTTTAATAATACACAATTTCGGATTTTACTATGATGTTATTGTCTCCGAACTTTTTGGTCTGTTCATGGATGTTTTTGGTGCAAGTGTTTTTTTAGTAACATATGTTCTTATTAGTTTTTTATTATCAAAGCTTAATTTAAAAATTCTAAGGGTAGTAAATATAAGTCTATTAGTTGTTTTAACCCTAATTTCTCTTATAACCATTAAATACTTTCTTTATAAACTCACTCCTTTAGATATATTTTTGTATCAATACTCTATCCAAGAGATACTTTTTACAGTTGCAACCTCTTCAATAAATATTTTTCAAACTACGATAAGCATAATCATAATATTGTTAGTTGTGGTTTTGTTTGCATGGAAGATTAATAAAGTTCGTTTTAATCAGGTTTGCTTAAAGGTTTTATACTCTTTTGTATTAGTCTCACTACCTCTTTTTTTTCTGTTTAACAGATTGTTAAGTAGTAACTTTGACGAACTTTCTTTTAATAAGCCGATTTATTTCATTGGCGAATCAATCAAATATATGTTAAAGCCGAAAGAGGTTATAACTATTGATACTCAAAAGTTTAGAGAATTATACCCCGAAAAAGATTTTCTAAATGAAGATTATCCGTTGATTTATAGAGCAAAACGAGAAAGTGAAATTGAAAAATATTTCAATAAGTTTACCACTAAACCCAATATCGTAATATTGATAGTAGAGGGATTGAATGACGACTTTATTCATGAATATAAAGGCTCGTTATTAATGCCTTTCTTGAGTCAATTAAAAGACAGCAGTCTTTATTGGGAACGTTGTTTTACTTTGGGAGAAAGGTCTTTTGCAGTTGTGCCATGCGTTTTGGGAGGTTTACCATATGGAGATAAAGGATTTACACTACAAAAAAAGCTTCCACGTCATTTATCTATTGTGTCAATATTAAATGTCAACGATTATTATACATCTTTTTATTACGGACAGGGTGCATGGTTTCATTTAAAAGGCAGGTTTTTTAAATACAATAATATCGATTTAATTTTTGATAGAAGCAGATTTTCAGATAGTTATTCAAAAATAATTATTGGAGAAGAAAAGTTCTTTTGGGGTTATAATGATAAGGATTTGTTTAGGCAATCATTGGAAGTTATTGATACTTTGAAACAATTTACAAGATTAGACATCTATTTTACAGGCACAAGTCACTCTCCATTCGTTATTAGCGACGAAGAGTATTACGATAGCAAATTAAAACAGCTTGTTAAACAACCATATGAAAAGTTTTATCAAACACATTCAAAGTATTTAAAATCAGTATTGTTTGTTGACGATGCCTTAGAAGAGTTCTTTAATGAATACAAGAAACGAAAAGATTATGATAACACCATTTTTATCATTACAGGCGACCATCCAATGACAGAAGTACCGATAGCAAATTCGCTAAAAAGGTATCATGTTCCACTGCTGATTTTTTCCGATAAATTAAAAGAGCCTCAATCTTTTAACTGTACAGTTAGTCATTTAGATATCTCAGAGGCAATACTGTCGTTTCTACAGGGTTATATAACACATATTCCAACAATTAGCACGTCTCTTGGTGGGCAGTTAATTTATAACGAAAACGAGTCTCCAAAAAATATCGCTTTTATGAATAATAATAGAGAAGTTATCGATTTTTTATCGGGCAACTACTACTTAGCAGGCGACAAGTTGTACTATGTTGACTCTTTGCTAAATATTGAAGAAATTGAGGACACATTAATCAAATCAAATCTTAAAGAAAGGGTAAATGTTTTTAATAATATGAGTCTTTATGTCGCTCGTGAGAATAAGATTATTTCAAAAGAGGATTACAACAAAGAACTTAAAATTAATAAAGAATGATTATCGGCGTTATAACTTACGTAAGCACAAAAGTTTGCAAAAACAGATACCTTCTTTTTGATTATTTGTTGAGAAAACAGCTATATTTGTACCTAGTGAATTCCATTTTAGACTAAACCATTAAAAATACAAAGCTATGAAAAAGGTTTGCACCCTATTTCTACTGTTAGCATTTGGATTGATTACTAAGGCAAATCCGTATATACCGCTGAAAATTAAAATATCTGAACTATATTTCGATGAATATGGAAATTGGCAACTCGAATTAATTTACAATCATTATGACTACCAGTATGTTATAGACACTGTTTTTCTATTTTCAACCACCGACACAGTAAAACTTTCTGATTATATTTCTTTTGACTCAGAAGGAATTATCGTCGTTACAGCAGATAGCCTTGACACTGAGTTTTACATTAATAGATTTGCCGATAGGATAGGTGTTTACGGTTATATGTCTCTAGTGGATAACTCTGGAGATTATTTTTATGATGATTATTTTTTTACTATGATTATATTTGGGGACCTATACGGAGCATTTATAAACTATCCAAGAGAAGGACAATCAATAAGTCTATACAACAATTATTACATGAAAGATAATTCTCCAACCATAGGTTTACCAAATGATACAATAGGGGCGTGTGGAACAATAAGGGGAACTATTTACGACGTGTCCTTAGAACCGGTCAGCTCAAGGACCTTTTGTTTAGATAATCGTTTTGAAACAAATGAACACGGTGAGTTTTCCGCAAGAGTATATTCTAAACCCTCAAATTTCCATAGTATTTATCATATAGTAGGGGAAGGACATCCCAATCAACGTGTATTCATAACAGGTATTTCTTACGAAATGGAGCCTGATTCAGTTATAGAGTTGGATATTTATTTACTTGATACATTGGAAGTAGGAATTAATGATATAAATATTTCAAACACTCCTGTTTCTGTTTATCCAAATCCGATTTCAAAAAGCGGAACGCTGAAAGTCGATATAGATTTGCCAGTTATAACATCGAATATTTATGTTGAAATAACCGACCTGAACGGAAAACTTATTGCTAAAAAGAAAGTTAACGAAAAGTCAAGCACAATAACAGCTCCAGACAAAGGCGGTTTTTATATTCTCACGATTTTACTCGATTCAAAAGTTATTTCAACGCACCGTATCGTTGTAGATGAATAGATTGGCTTTAATTTTACTTTTAGTAGTTCCAATAAATATATTTGCTCAACGTGAGTTTGAATTTATTGGAGAAAGCATCGATTTTGCCATTAATAGCGAGCGATTCGAGGTAAATGGTATTTATTATTTTGTAAACAACTCGGAGCAAGAGATCAGACGAACCATTTTATTCCCCTTTGCCCAAAACACTGATTCTGTGGTTGTTAAGCGAATTTACAACCTGACTTATCTCAAAAACATCAATTTTCAAGAGTCAGAAAACGCAGTTGCTTTTAGCCTTATTGCTTTGCCAAAAGATACTGTTAAGGTTAATATTGCCTATTCACAAAACACTGTTAATGAGAATATTTACATATTAGAAACGACCCAAATGTGGGGACAAGCTCTGAAAAAAGCCGAATACTCACTAACTTTTGATACATCAGTACAGATAGATAGTTTATCGTTAAAACCTGACTCTTTAAGTAACAACGTGTATTACTGGAAAAGAGAGGATTTTTATCCAAACGAGAATTTTAAAGTATGGATTAGTCCTTAACTAGTTCAACCAACGTGCCCACGGTCACTGAGTCTGCCGTAAAACAAGTTCAGTGTATGACCAACTTTAAACTAAATAAATCTGTGATTGTCTGTTTAATCTGTGTCATCTGTGTTCCAATTCCCTTTAACTCTCAATAATTTTTATCTCGTGTGTTATCTTTGCAAATTGTTTATACATCGCACTAACTCCACAATAGCGATCTTGACTGAGACTAACAGCTTTATTTATCTTTTCTAAATCTAAGTTTTTCCCCTTAAACTCATAAATTATATGCATAGTTGAATAAACCATTGGATGTTCTTCTGTCAAATCGGCAGATACTTTAACATTAAAGTCATCTAAATCGACACGCATTTTTTTGAGAATGGAAACTACATCCATGCCAGTACAACCGGCTAAAGCCATCAGCATAAGCGGTTTTGGACGAGGTCCCTTATTTTCGCCTCCAGCGGTTAAGTCAGCATCTAACATCAGTTTGTGTCCGTTTACTTCACCCTCGAAAGACATATTGCCTTTCCAATTCATTGATACTTCATTTTTCATTTTATGTTTGATTAATTGTTTTCTACAGTTAGTATTGAAAATACCGTGCCAAATATCTATATATCTAAATATGTTTATATTATTTTATCTTCGTTTTAAATCTGTGGCTTTGTTAACAATCTATAAAACAAATAGTTTTAAAGGTATAAAGTTAAGAAATATAAATCATTTAGATAAAAACTCTATTTTTGCTAAAAATTCAGAAAAGTGTATCTACAGATTTTAAAACAGATAAAAAACAAAGCTCTTCCCTCTACCGATAACCATATTTTAGTGGCAACAAGCGGTGGTGCAGATAGTATGGTTCTATTATCGCTAATGCATAGAGCTGGATACAAAATTACTGTTGCACACTGCAATTTTAATCTCCGCCCCGGCGATTGCGACCTCGATCAGCAATTAGTTGAATCGTTTTGTAAGAAATTAGGGATAGACTGTTTTGTAAAATCCTTTGACACAACAGGTTATGCAAAATCGCAAAAAATATCTGTCGAGATGGCAGCACGCGATCTGCGTTACAGTTGGTTTGCACAACTTAAAAACGAGCTAAACATTGATTTTATCGCAACTGGACATCATTTGAATGACAATGTCGAGACAGTTTTGCTGAATATGACTCGTGGCACAGGCTTGCGCGGTTTAACAGCGATGACTGCGGTACGGTCTGATATTATTAGACCGTTGCTTTTTGCTGAAAGAGAACATATCGAACAATATGCTATTGCAAACAATATTCCTTTTCGCAAAGATTATACGAATAGCGATAACTCAATACCGAGAAATCGTTTTAGAAACGTGGTAATTCCAGAATTTGAAAAAATCAATCCCTCGTTTCTCGAAACGATGAAGAAAAATATTGATGTTTGGAACGATTGGTATCAGTTTTCAATTAAACAACTTCAAATTGTTCATAATACGATAGTTAGCCAAAACAGTTATGGTGTTTTTGTCAGATTAGATAAAAATATTGACAAATCAACCCTGAATCTTGTGCTGTTTGAACTTTTGTCAGATATGGGATATAATGGAAATCGCGCTCATGAATATCTGAAGATTATTGATTCTCAGGCAGGTGTATATATTAAAACAGAAAAACACTATCTTGTCCGAGAACGTAATGGCGTATTAATTACTGACTTAGATTTATTTGACGATTTTCAGGCTGTTACAATTGAATCTATACCATTTTACGGCACCGAAAAAATTGGTTTAACCATAGAGTGTAGTAATACAGACCAAACAAACCAGTTTAAAAACAATAGTTTTATAGAGTGTATTGATTTTGAAAAAATTACGTTACCGCTGACAATCAGAAGATGGCAAAAAGGTGACAGATTTTTTCCTATTGGAATGAATGGTTCAAAGAAAGTAAGTGATTATCTGACAGACATAAAGAAAACGTCAGTCGAAAAAAAGCAGCAACTTGTTTTAACTGACCAAAATGGAATTATTTGGGTAATAGGACTACGTTTAGATAAACGCTATGCAATTACTAATCGAACCACAAAATTTTTGATGTTGAAATGGAACACAGAGCACACAGAATAAACGGATTTACACAGAATTTGTTTTCAGCTTTCAAACAATCAACTGAATGTCTGGATATTGTAAAGACGGATCATGCTCCATCTCTACTTAATTTCTTAATGGTTTAATATTAATAATTTTAATGCACAGAAAATCAATTGTTTAAAAAGATAAATAAATCAAATATCACGTTTTCGCCTCCCTTGTCGTTAACTTCGATTTGAATAAATCAAAACAAACCGTTACTTTTACAAGTTAAAATTATTGTTGATTAGGTTTAAAAATATTGAAATGGTTATAACCATTGATAATTGACATATTGATATGTGTTTCAAAAAGAAAAAAGAGGCAAAAGAAACAACAGAGAAAAAAAAGAGAGTCAGGCCTTTTAAACGCCGATTTCGTCTTGTTATGATGGATGACAGTAACTTTGAAGAGGTTTGGTCGTTTAGGCTAACGTTGGGTAACATTGTTTACAGTATATCACTAATTATATTAATTTTTATTTTGGTTGGTGGAATTTTGATGACATTTACACCACTAAAGCACTGGATACCAGACTATCCCGATGCCAAAATCAGACAAGGGATTATCGATAATTCTATTAAAGTTGATAGTCTTGCGCAACTAATTGATATACAAGATCAATATATCGTCAATTTGAAACAGATATTAGCGGGAGATATTAAGACGGAAACGCCAGCATTTAAAAGTTTGAGCGAAAACCGCTCCGAGATTATTGATTCTCTGAATCAACGAGAGTTCGATTCAATTATTCGCGAAAAAGTTGAGTTTGATCGTCAAACGAGTGTTTCTGTTTTGCAAACACCTGTAAATCAAACAAATATTGCCACATTACAGTTTTTTCCGCCGGTTAAAGGAGTCGTTTCGAGCACTTTTAATTCAAAAGAACAACATTTTGGTATTGATATAGTAACCAAACCATCATCTCCTGTTTGTGCAACTCTCTCAGGTACAGTAATTTATAAAGGATGGACACTCGAAGGAGGAAACGTAGTACAGATACAACATACAAATAACGTGGTATCCGTATATAAACACAATGCTGTAATCTTGAAAAATCAGGGCGACTACGTGCTTGTGGGCGAGCCTATTGGTGTTGTTGGGAATACCGGAGAATATAGCACAGGACCACATTTACACTTCGAAATATGGCATAATGGCGTTCCTGTCAATCCAGCAGATTATGTCTCTTTTAATTAAATTGTCGGACATTGAAAAAACTAATTTTATTTGGGAGTACAGGTTCTATAGGAACACAAACGCTTGAAGTTGTCAGGGAGTCGGGCAATAAATTTGAAGTTGTAGCCATTACTGCCAACAACTCGGCTGACACTTTGATAGAACAGGCGCGCGAGTTTAATCCCAAATATGTTGTTATTGGAAACGAATTGCTGTATGAATATGTGAGAGCCGCTTTGTATGGCTTGGATATCAAAGTCTTAGCAGGACAAGAATCAATAAACAATCTCCCGACAATAGTTAAAGCCGACACGGTTGTTACAGCAATGGTTGGATTTTCGGGGCTAATCCCCACAATGAAAGCCATTGAAGAGGGAATGAATATTGCATTGGCAAACAAAGAGACTTTGGTAGTTGCAGGTGACAAGGTAATTCCAGCAGCTAAAAAGCGTGGAGTCGCTATCCTTCCGGTCGATTCTGAGCACTCGGCAATATTCCAGTGCCTTGTAGGCGAAAACCATAATTCTATTGAAAAACTGATACTTACAGCGTCTGGAGGACCTTTCCGAAACCACACAATAGAACAACTTGAAAAAGTCACACCTGCCGATGCCCTAAAGCATCCAAACTGGAATATGGGTGCCAAAATCACCATAGATTCGGCAACCATGATGAATAAAGGACTTGAGGTTATCGAGGCGCGCTGGCTTTTCGACATTCAACCCGAGAACATAGATGTTGTGGTTCACCCCCAATCTATAATACACAGCATGGTTCAGTTTGTTGATGGCAATATAAAAGCCCATCTAAGCCTGCCCGACATGCGATTGCCTATACAATATGCTTTAAATTATCCTGAAAGGACAACAAATAGTTTCGAGAGATATATCTTTAATCCCATTGATACTCTTACATTTGAAAAACCTGACACAGAGAAGTTTCCATGCTTGCAAATTGCCTACGATGCTTTAAAGCAAGGCGGTAATCATGCTTGTATAATCAATGCAGCAAACGAAATAGCAGTGTCAGCTTTCCTAAAAGAGAGAATAGGATTTATGCAGATATCTGAAATAATTACAGAAACATTATCACGTGTAATAAAAATAAGTAATCCCTCGTTAAACGACTATATTTATTCCGATCAGGAGGCACGTTTAACGGCTGAACAAATAATAGAAAAAATTAAAACCAAATAGATACAATGGAGATATTAGTAAGAGTAGGACAATTGTTGCTAAGCTTGTCATTATTAGTGATATTGCACGAGTTTGGTCACTTCTTTTTTGCACGTCTTTTTAAAACGCGGGTCGAGAAATTTTATCTCTTTTTTAACCCTTGGTTTTCGATATTCAAGAAAAAAATTGGCGAAACAACATACGGAATAGGTTGGCTTCCATTAGGAGGCTACGTTAAAATTGCCGGTATGATTGACGAATCGATGGACAAAGAGCAGATGTCGAAACCGCCTCAACCTTACGAGTTTAGGTCGAAACCAGCATGGCAGCGACTGCTTATTATGTTAGGTGGTGTTTTGGCAAATTTCATCACAGCGCTGGTAATTTATGTTCTGATACTCTTTACATGGGGCGAGGAGTATATACCGCTTTCTAAAATGGAGCACGGCATTATGCCCGACAGCACAGCTATGTTAGTTGGATTTCAGCCCGGTGACAAAATTCTATCCGTTGACAACATGCCAATTGAACGATTTAACGAGCTGACAACCACCATTTTACTCAACGACTCAAAAACAGTTCAGGTTGAACGCAACGGAGAAAAAGTTACCGTTGATATTCCCGAATGGCTCGCAAAACGAGTTATAAAAAATAACGACATGCTTTTTGCCCCACGATTTAAATTCGTGATTGCCGATTTTGTCGATAACTCAACTGCACAACAAGCTGGATTACAAAAAGGAGATTATATTGTTGGTATTGACACAATTGCAACTCCTTATGCAGATATTTTGACATCAAAACTACCCAGTTATGCAGGACAAACGATTGATGTTCAAGTTATGCGCGACAACGAAACGCTTACAATGCCCGTAACCATTGACCAAAACGGAAAAATGGGAGTAATGGCAGATATAATGGCATCAATTCCCGTTGCAGTTGCTGAATATAGCTTTTTAAAATCTATACCCGCTGGCATAAACAAAGGATTTAAAACGGCTGGTGATTATTTAAAACAGTTGAAACTGATATTTTCGCCTAAAACAAAGGCTTACGAATCTCTTGGCGGATTTATTGCCATAGGCAAAATATTCCCCGGCACATGGGATTGGCAAAGCTTTTGGCGGCTTACAGCTTTCCTTTCAATTATGCTTGCAATACTTAACCTTTTACCAATACCAGCCTTAGACGGAGGTCACGTACTATTTACAATATTTGAGATGATTACAGGACAAAAACCATCGGATAGGTTTTTAGAGGTAGCACAAATTACAGGAATGTTGCTACTGTTTGCACTTATAATTTATGCCAATGGAAACGATATTATTAAGTTGTTTAGATAATAAACTATAATCACACACACATCAAAGTAAATTGTTGATTATTAATTAATTACTATAAAATAAAAATAATAAAATGAAGATTCGGATAGATTTTCAAACCATTAAACCACATCTGTTTGCAATATTTTTATTTGCAATTGTAAGTTTCGGTTATTTCAACCCTGTTTTAAAGGGGAAGATGTTACGTCAGGGAGATATTATGGCTTATACCGGCGCTGTTCAGGAATTAAAAGAGCTTAAAGCAGAAACAGGCGAGTACGCCCTTTGGACAGACAGAATGTTTGGCGGTATGCCCACATTTTTAATACATAATCCAGGACATGTAAATTTAACCAAATACGTTCATAATGTGCTGAATTTGAACCATGCACGCCCAGCAAACCACCTCTTTTTATATATGCTGGGCTTCTATATGGCTCTTTTGCTTTTTGGAGTATCGCCGTCCCGAAGTATTGTAGGAGCAATAGCTTACGCTTTCTCAACCTATTTTATAATAATAATTTATGCCGGACATATTACAAAAGTGATGGCGCTTGGATATATGCCGTTGGTCGTAGCTTCGGTCTATCACGCCTTTAAGTCCGATAGATTAAGAGGCAGTGTGTTGTTAGGTCTGTTTTTATCTATCCAGATATATGTAAATCACCTTCAAATAACATATTACACCTTTATTATAGTCGCTTTAATGGGGCTTTTTGAATTGATATCAGCCATTAAAAAGCAAAAATTAGTAGATTTCGGAAAAACATTTGCCTGCTTAGCAATTGGAGCGACATTAGCATTAGCATCTAATCTCACAACCCTCTGGACAGTATATGAATACAGTGCGTTTTCAAGAGGAAAACCAAATTTAGAGAAACCAAATCAAAATCAGACAACCGGACTTGATATTGATTATATCACCGCGTGGAGCTACGGCAAAGGAGAAACGCTTAACTTGCTTGTACCCAATCTGAAAGGCGGTTCGAGCCATATGGATTTGGGGAAAAATAGTCAAACCTACAAGGTTATAGAGCAAAATTACGGAAGACAAACAGCCGACCAATTCATAAAGTATTCAGACACCTATTGGGGAGATCAGCCATTTACCTCAGGACCTGTTTATATAGGAGCTACCGTAATATTCCTGTTCATTTTGGCAATGTTTCTACTGAAAGGAAACCTAAAATGGTGGCTACTTATAGCAACAATCTTAGCAATTATATTAGCTTGGGGACGACACTTTATGTGGTTCAACGAGCTTATTATCAATTATTTGCCCGGATATAACAAGTTCCGTACCGTCAGCATGACATTAGTAATAGCGCAATTTACTTTGCCACTGCTTGCTATCATTGCATTCGACAAAATTGCAGATAAAAAATATACGTTTGCTCAAATTAAAAAGCCTCTGATATATTCAACATCTATCGTTGCAGGCTTACTTCTGCTGATATTTATTGCAAACAGCTCAAGTTCAGAAATGATAGGAAGATCGGATGTTAGAATGCCTGATATAATCCAAAAATCGTTACAAGCCGATCGTCTAAGTATGTTGCAATCAGATGTTTTTCGTTCACTATTGTTTATGTTAGTTACATCGGGTTTGATATGGTTCTTATCAAGAGCTAAAATCAAAGCAACAGTTGCAACCGTAGTCCTTGGTTTATTGTTTGCAGCCGATTTAATTCCTGTATCGTTAAGATACGCTCAAAACGACAATTGGGTACCACGCAAAGAGTTGAAGCGCCAGCCATTTAAACCAACCGTAGCCGACACAGAAATTTTGAAGGATAAAGAACATTACAGAGTTTTAAATTTCGCGTCAAACACATTTAATGATGCTGCAACATCATATTTCCACAATAGTGTAGGAGGTTATCACGGTGCAAAAATGCGACGCTACCAAGAACTTATAGATGAGCAGATTATCCCCGAAATGAATAAAGTAAGAGATGTTTTACAGGTAAGTCCAACCTATCAGAAAGTTGACAGCGTAATGCGAGAGCTTAATGTTTTAAATATGCTTAACACACGATATTATATACTTTCGCCTGATAATCAGCCAATAACCAACTCATATGCTTTTGGTCAAGCGTGGTTTGTCGATAGTATCGTTTGGGCATCGGGAGCAAACGACGAAATGGCGCTGTTATCAACCACAAAACTCGAACGCACCGCCGTTGTCGATAAGCAATATGAAAATGTATTAGGTAAAAATTTGAATAACTCTAACGAAAAAAGTATTAACATGAAAAGCTATTCAGCCAATCGTTTAGAATATACATTCCAGTCGGAGACAGATGCTTTGGCGCTATTTTCGGAAATTTATTATCCCAAAGGTTGGAGAGCCTTTGTTAATGGAGAGCCAGCAGAAATCATAAGAGCAAACTATCTGTTACGCGGATTGGTGTTGCCGGCAGGCGAGGGCGATGTGGTGTTTGAGTTTCGTCCAAAATCTTATTTCGTAGGAAACGTGGTCTCTTACGCAAGCTCGGCTCTGCTCTTGTTTTTGGGTGTATGGGTTTTGATTGTACCCATATTTAGAAAGCCAAAGAAAGAGGTTGAATAGTATGTGTACAATTAGTATTATATTGTACCTTTGTGTTGTCCGAGATATAACGTTAAAAAACAAATTATTAATCCCAAGGGATGACAAGATTATAGATATAAAAAGTGTCCGAAGAGTTTAACATACGCAATCCAAAACAGTCGCCGAGCGACATTGAAATCGATCAACAATTACGCCCGCTTACATTCGACGATTTTCAGGGACAAAAACAAATTTTGGAAAACCTAAAAATATTTGTCGAAGCCGCACGTATGCGTGGCGATTCGCTTGACCATGTTCTGTTGCACGGGCCTCCCGGACTTGGCAAAACCACGCTCTCCAATATCATTGCCAATGAGTTGGGAGTAAAAATGAAGGTTACATCGGGACCCGTTCTCGAAAAACCTGGCGATCTTGCAGGCATATTAACAAGTCTGCAAGATAACGACGTTCTTTTTATCGATGAAATACACCGCTTAAACCCTGTGATTGAGGAGTATTTGTATTCAGCAATGGAGGATTTTCGCATCGATATCGTTATTGACAAAGGACCTTCGGCAAGAACTGTACAAATAGGATTAAGCCCTTTTACCATGATTGGAGCCACAACACGCAGCGGACTGTTAACAGCGCCTTTAAGAGCTCGGTTTGGAATAAACTGTCATCTTGAATATTACGATAACGAAATTATATCGGGCATTGTAAAGCGGTCGGCAAGAATTTTGAATATTCCCATAGAAGAGGACGCAGCACAAGAGATATCACTACGCAGTCGTGGAACTCCACGCGTTGCTAACGCCCTGCTTCGGCGAGTTCGAGATTTTGCGCAGGTAAAGGGTACAGGCATTATAGACAAAGAGATTTCGGTTTACGCATTGGAAGCTCTAAATATCGATCAGCACGGACTTGACGAAATGGATAACCGCATTTTGACAACAATTATCGATAAATTTAGTGGCGGTCCGGTGGGGCTTTCCACAATTGCAACCGCTCTGAGCGAAGATCCGGGAACTATTGAGGAGGTTTATGAGCCATTCCTTATCAAAGAGGGGTTTTTGAAACGCACACCCCGCGGGCGTGAGGCTACAGAGTTAACATACAAGCACTTAAATAGAACTCCCGGTTATAGGCAACAATCACTGTTCGACTGATGTTTGAACACGAAACAATATCAAACAAAATAAAAAAACAAGCCATTGCACTCGGCTTCGATGATGTTGGAATTGCCAAAGTGCAAAATACCAGCAAGCTGCGTGAACATTTAGAGTCGTGGATACAGAAGGGCTACCACGCCAGCATGGAGTATATGCAAAACAATATCGAAACACGCTCTAACCCAAGATTATACGTGTTAGGTGCAAAATCGGTAATTGTTGTTATAGCTAACTATAATCAGGAGAATATCAAAAGCAAATCGAAGTATAAGATAGCGCAATTTGCTCATGTTCAAGATTATCACTATGTTTTGAAAGAAAAATTAAATCAGTTACTCTCTTTTATTGTTGATATAGAGCCTAAAACAATAGGAAAAATTAGTGTTGACGCACAACCCGTTGCCGAACGATATTGGGCTGTGCAAGCAGGATTAGGTTTTATTGGACAAAACACAATGTTTATCCACCCGAAATTAGGTTCTTTCAATTTTATTGGAACCATTGTAACAAATTTAGAGCTTGATAGCGACACTTCGAGCAACGAAACCTGCCTTGGTTGCGGAAAATGTATCAGTAGCTGTCCAAATGGAGCAATTGTAGAGCCTTATACTTTAGATTCGCAACGTTGCATATCGTATCAAACAATAGAATCACGTTCAGAATCGATATTGAATGAGGATATTAAATTTGAAAACTATATTTTTGGTTGCGATATTTGTAATCTTGTTTGCCCGCATAACGAAAATATCCCGTTGGCTAACAAAAGTAATTTCACCTTAAAGCCCGATATCGCAAATATGACCGATGATGATTGGAAAATATTAGGTTCTAACCAATTTAAACGTCTATTTTCGCACTCCCCCTTAAGACGAGCCGGATTGCGCGGAATAAGAAGAAATATTTTGTGGTGTCGAAAAAAATAAGAAATTTGCAATTTGGATATTATAACATTTTAGGGTAATTTCGTAACGGTTTTTTTCGTTAATAAACATCATTAACAGACCAAAAAATTAAGATATGATAAAGAGAAATAGACAAATCTCAGTTCTTGTGTTAGCAACGCTTTTAGCGTTTGCGGTTTCGTGTGTCCCAAAAAGACAATTCGTTGAACTTGAGATGAAAACCGAGCGATCAATTCGTGATAGAGACTCACTTAAAGCCAAAAATGCTGACCTGACAGTAGAAAAAACAGAGTTACAATCTGAGCTTGATTTAGTGAAACGTCAAATGCAGCAAACTCGTAATGAACTTGCCGGACAGTTAGATTCAATGAGATTCTATAAAAGTCAACATAACCTTTTGCAAGCCATGAACAACGATTTAACAAGGCGTTTAGATGCAATGGTACACGGCGTTGAAAGCGAAAACAAACAAATGCTGGTTGAGCTACATCAGTTGCGTGATGATTTGCAAAAACGTGAAGAAAATTTGCGCAAACTGCAAGATAGCTTATCAGCTGAAAGGAACAATTTGGATTTAATGCAACTTAGATTAGAAGATAGAAACCAAATTCTAGCTTCGTTAGACTCCATGTTGCAAGAAAAAGAGAAAAACCTTGAAGAGCAAAGCAAACAAATGGCTAAACTGCAGGAAATGCTTAAACAGAAAGACGACGCTGTAAGAGAACTTAAAGACAAGGTTTCAAACGCGTTACTTGGTTTCCAAAACGATGGACTCACTGTCGAGCATCGCAATGGCAAAGTTTACGTTAGCTTAGATGAAAAGCTACTTTTTAAATCTGGCCGCTACACCATTGACTCACGAGGAAGAATGGCGCTTCAAAAACTATCAGATGTTTTAGCCGAAAACACAGACATTAACATTCTTATAGAAGGGCACACAGATGATGTTCCGCTTCAGAGCAAAGGCGAAATTCAAGACAATTGGGATTTGAGTGTTAAACGAGCCACAACAGTTGTCAAGGTTTTGTTAGAAAACAAAAGACTTAATCCCGACAGGCTAATGGCTGCTGGACGTTCCGAATTTCACCCTATAGAAAAATCTAAAACATCAGAAGCAAGGGCAAAAAACCGAAGAACAGAAATAATTCTGACTCCAAAACTTGATGAGTTGCTTAAAATCCTCGAGAACAATTAACAATTAAATTAGGTACAAGGTACAAGTAGAGAACGTGTAGCAATTTAAACTCCTTTTCCTTTTAACACTTTGGCTGCACTCAGTACAATGCTTTTAGCTAAATTACGAATGGAACACAGAACGTAAGGATTGAACGGAAAAAAATCTGTGTAAATCTGTTATATCTGTGTGCTCTGTGTTCCGAAATCAGAAATCAGAAATCCGAAATCATTATAACTTTCAACTCCATGAAACTACTATTTGTAACCAACAACCAGCATAAAATATCTGAAATATCAGCGCTATTACCACAAGAAGTAGAATTAGTAGGCTTGTCAGATGTCGGCATTTACGAAGATATTCCCGAAACGGGAGACACTCTAAAAGCCAACGCATTACAAAAAGCCGAATATGCCTTTTCCAGAACCAATAAATGGTGTTTTGCTGATGACACAGGGCTTGAAGTAGAAGCTCTTGGTGGTGCGCCCGGCATACACTCAGCAAGATATGCGGGCGAAGCAAAAAATTCGACAGACAATGTTAAACTTTTGCTAAAGAATTTAAAAGAGATTAAAAACAGAAGAGCTCGCTTTAAAACCGTTATAGCGCTGATTTACGAAAATGAAAGATATTTTTTTGAAGGGATAGTAGAGGGGAAAATTATCGACACACCTATCGGAACAGAAGGCTTTGGATACGATCCCGTATTTATTCCAATTGGATATAACGAAACATTTGCTCAAATGCCATTAAGTCTTAAAAACACTATTAGCCACCGAGCTAAAGCTATAAATAAGTTAATTGAATTTATCAGAATTTACACCATTAAACAATAAATTGTTTAAAACAGTGTTCTTAAATAGTTAAAAAACTATTGTAAATGCGACAAATAATTTTAGCATCGTTAATAACATTTTGTTGCTTAAACTTATCAGCACAAGATGAATTTAAAATGGGCAATTGGCGCGCTCATTTCCCTTATCATCAACTCCACTCTTTGGCTTACGACCATCCTGTAATCTGGGGAGCCAGTTTTTCGGGTCTCTTTTCATATAATCTCGAAGACTATTATATCGAAAGATATAACCAAATGACAGACCTTTCAGATATCGGAATTACCGCAATTAGAATGCATCATAAAAGTAAATCCCTTATTATTGGTTATCAAAATGGAAATATTGACATACTTGTTGACGGAAGAGTTACAAACGTTTCTGCTATTAAGCGTGCCGAAATAATAGGAGATAAAACCATAAAAAATCTGAAAGTTTACGGTGATACGGTTTTCGTTGTAACTCCATTCGGTATTAGTCTGCTTGATGTTAAAAGTTGCTTAATATTAGCCACTTATAGATTTGGAACATCACAAAGCTCTTTAATAGTTAACGATGTTGCAGTATTAGGCGACAGTATATTTGCAGCGACAGATAGGGGCATATATTGTGCTCCACGTCAAGGATTAAACCTGTTAGATTTTGGCAACTGGGAAAGACTTAAAACTCTACCAATGGTATCGGCTAATTACAGCTTTTGCGAAGCGTGGGCGGACACACTATGGATAGCATACCCGATAGAGGGTTTTCAAAATGATGAAATGATATTATATCGTAATGGGAATTATCGTAAATTTCCGTTTCCGCATTTTGGTTGTGATATAAGAGGAATACATTCTGACAATAAATATTTATATTTTGTGTCTAACAACGATGTTCGCTGGTTTAAAGCCGACGGACAACAGGTATTTCGTAAACCTTATTTTGGAACCGATTTAAATGGTCCTAGAGATTTGGTGGCTTTAAATGACTGGGACTATTATGTTGCAGATCCTATATTTGGATTGATGAAAATGATAAAATATCAATCTTTGCACGACACTATTAAACCAAATGGTCCGGCTTACTATAAAAGTTTTCACGTAAATGTCACCGATGACGAGGTTTGGATTTCCGGAGGTAGTCGAGGAGAGCCGTGGAGACAATACGGCATATATCGTTTTAAAAATAACGAATGGAAAAATTACAACAGATACACAACCGACTCGATGATAGGCATTTTAAATATCTCACTCTCAATAACTAATCCATGGAACCCTCAGCATGTTATAGCTGGTTCATATGGATTTGGTATTGTTGAATTTCTTAACGGAGAAATTATAAAAACATGGAATATGCATAATAGCCTTTTAGAGTCGGCTATAGACAATGTAAATGGTTATGTGCGCATTACTGGCTTGGCTTACGATAATAATAAAAATTTATGGATTTCACAATGGGGAGCAAATCATCCTATTGCTGTTAAGAAAAATGATGGAGAGTGGCAGGTTTTTAATTTTGACGGACAGCTGTTAAAGGCGTTAGCTTCAGAAATGGTGTCAACTCCATGGGGTCATATTTGGGTGATTTTGGAGGGGAAAGGATTGGCTGTTTTTAATCCCGAAAAATTGTTAAATAATCAGCCGAACGCATATAAAGTATTTGATGTTAAACGCTCTGACGGCACCGTATTCAGAGACTTGCGAACGATAGCGCTCGATAACGATGAAACAATGTGGATAGGTATGAAAACAGGAGGTGTTTTTGTTTACTATAATCCTCGTAGAGCTTTGGAATCTGAAATTATTGCGTCACAGTTGATTATGGAAGTTGGCGATGAAATTGATTATCTTTTAAGAAGTGAAGACATTGCCGATATCAGGGTTGATGGTGGCAATAGAAAATGGGTGGCAACTCAAGGTGGCGGAGTGTTTTTACTTAACGAAGGCGGAAACAAACAAATTTTGAACTTAACAACTGAAAACAGCCCACTTATCTCAAACAATGTTTTTTCGCTTGATATAAACAAAAAAACTGGCGAAGTGTTTTTTGCTACCGATCTCGGCACTGTCTCTTACGTTGGAAGTGCAACCGAAGGAAATGAGGATTTTTCCGAATTGATTGTATATCCAAGTCCGGTGCACAAAGATTATGATGGTTCCGTGATAATTCGTGGATTGGTTGAGAACACCACAATCAAAATAACCGATTTGGCAGGCAGACTTGTCTATGAAACTTATTCTAATGGAGGAACAGGTGTTTGGAATGTTCGTGATTTTGATGGAAATCGTGTTCCAAGTGGTGTTTATCTTATTTTTTGTGCATCCTTGGATGGCTCTTTTTCTGCAAATACAAAAATTTTTGTTGCGGGACGTTAATCAATTAATACCAATTGTAATTTTAAAATAGTCCTATCTTTTAAGTACATGACAAAAATTTAAAATTATTTGTATATTATTGTAAATGAAGGGTTTGAAAAACATGTAACAAATAGTTTTACTCGCTAATCGAGCAGAGCCTCAATACTCCGCTTAAAGACCACTCTTCGACAAGTTCAGTGACTGTGATACGTCGGCTGAGTTTATGTTTCGATATACTCAACAACCATCGAAGCCAAAGTCATAGGCAACCTATAATGAAAGGTCGCTTCGACAAGCTCAGCGACCGAGTATGTCGCATTGTTCACGCAGACTATGTTTTCAATGTACAGACGCAATGCATTGTATCTATACACCTAAATCTCTCACACCATCACGCTCAACGCATCATTAATTGTTTTTTTGTCATGTACTAAGTCCTATCTTTTTAAATTACAATTGGTATTACAATTTGTATAAAAACTTGTTTAATCTGTCTTCTTTTTGTAAAACATCTTCCATTATTTTTACTAACTTGCAGCCGTGTAAAGTTTTTTTATAGTTTAAAATCAAAAGTAGATAAAACAACCCTTTATACACTTTTTGGGAACAGTATCAGAACTAAGATTTAAAGAAGCTAAGCAATTGTAAAATCGGTACTGTTTTTGCTGACAATAATTATAACAATATGTCGGGAATTTACATACATATACCATTTTGCAAAAGTCGCTGTTATTACTGCGATTTCTATTCGTGCACCGAATTATGGGCTATCGACAAATACATTGATGTGCTTAAAACAGAACTTATAGACAGAAAAGATTACATCAATGATGATGTTGAAACCATATATTTCGGAGGAGGTACCCCTTCTGTTCTAACATCAAAACAAATTGAGGAGATAATTGAAACTATTACCGACAACTTCAAAGTTGCAACAAACGCAGAAATAACATTAGAAGCCAACCCTGACGATTTAAATACACGATATCTTAAAGAGTTAGCGAGAACACCTATAAACAGATTAAGCATTGGTGTTCAGTCACTTAATTCGTACTATTTAAAACTAATGTACAGAAGACATAGCGAAGAGCAAGCTATCCTTTGTATTGACCATGCCAGACGATTTGGATTTGATAATATTAGCGTTGATATCATATATGGAATCCCCGGATTAACAATCAAGGAACTTAATTCTACTTTAGACAAGTTAAACAAAGCAAACATACAACACTTATCTGCATATCATATCACATATGAGAAGAATACGGTATTTGATAATCTAAAAAACAAGGGTTTAATTGTTCCAATATCTGATGACGAAAGTTACAAACAATACATGACAATAATCGAATGGGCAAATTCAAACGACTTTATTCATTACGAAATATCAAACTTTGGAAAGCGAAATTTTTTCTCTAAGCACAACTCAAACTATTGGGATCAAGTACCTTACTTAGGGTCTGGAGCTGCTGCCCACTCATATAACGTTCACAGCCGTAGATGGAATATTGATAATATTCACGAATATATGAAGTACGTTGAAAAAGGTGGTCAGATATACAAAGAGGAGCAACTTTCAGCTACAGACAGATATAACGAACTGCTACTAACATCATTACGCACAGTACACGGAATAGATCTTGAAAAAGTAAAAAACCAGTTTGGAGAAGATAAGGCCCAGCTTATTCTCTCATTTGCAGAACGTTATGAAAAATCGGGACACATGGTTTTTGAAAAAAACTCGGCAATACTTACAGAAAGAGGCTTTTTTATTTCAGATAGAATTATTAGCGAAATGTTTGTTGAAAAATAAAAGAATTGGCTAAAACGTTATTCTAACAAAGTTCTAAAATTCAACTGTTTCATAGAAATTAGCAAGCCTGATTATGAAGCATTATTTATTAGTTATTTCTGCAACAGTTGCACTTCTATTAGGATATACAAGTAATATATTCTCACAATCAAAACATACTGATTTACAGGACATTGACTTTTTTAATCTCTTGGTGTCCACACCAAATTCAGTTATTTTGGATGTTCAGACTGCGAAAGAGTTTAAAAAATGTCATATCGCTAACGCTATTAGCGCCCCCGAAAAAAAAATATTGCTTAAAATTTGCGACACATTGAGCATAGAGAGTGATATTTTTATTTACTGTTTTTACGGAGAAAGAAGCCTATTTTGTCAAACGATACTCGATAGCTTGGGATTTATAAATGTTCATAATCTCAAAAATGGATTAGACCCTGCTATAAAAAACCCAATTATAAGCCAATACAAATCTTTAATCTGCTTCAAGTAGTGACAAACTCCCCAATTCATCTAAATTAAAAAAAATTGAACATACCCATATACAATAACATATGAATCTTATTTGTTTAACATTTACGAATATTTTATATTTGTTATGTAAAACTACATTAAAGAAGCAAACAGGCAACACATGAAACAAACGATAAAACCATAAAGATATGAAACGATTACAAATTTCTCTAATTCTCGCACTTATTTCAACAATAAGTACATTTGGACAAAATTTTCAAACCATAAGCTCCGATCGGATAGCGTTTTTTGAGAATGAGTACAACAACGTCAAAGCTGTTCGGATTGATTCTGTAAAGTATCAAAACGATTCACTGCTCTTCCCTTTTACTACCATACAACAATTGGATTATGATTGTTTTTCACCATTTGAAGCATCGTGGATTGGAAAAAGCGTGATAATAAAAAATAATGGGCTAAATGAGTTCATTAATAAAATGGGAGATACTATATCCATAAAAACCAGTGCCAATTTGGGAGACACATGGATTGCTTTTTCACTATATGATTCTCTTACAATCGAAGCTTCTGTTGTAAACTATGATACGTTGACATTCATAGGAGTCACCGATTCCGTAAAAACAATTAAATTTCATGTTTATGATAAAAATATGAACCTATTGGATTGGGAACTTAACAATATGAACATACGTATAAGTAAGTTCCACGGATTTGTTACAACATTTAATTTCTACCTGTTTCCAAATTTTCAATTTGACAATCCATACAAAACAGAAATATTCGAAGAATATAATTTAGTTGGGCTATCAAATCCAAGGGCTGGAATTAACAACTTGACTTGGTTTGAAGTAAATGATTTTCAAATAGGTGATGAATTACATATTTTAGACACATCAAGCTGTTTGCACAGCGACGGGTCAGGTTCTGCTACAACCAATAAAGCAATTTATAAATACTTGGAACGTACAGATTATTCCGACTCAATTGTTTATCGATATTCACGAAAACAGAGTATTCACACAGTTTGGACTGATAGTTCTGATTTTAGATACTATGACGACACTTTAAGAACAACAATAAAAGCTGACCCACTATTTGATAAACTTCCCGGAGAACCTATCTTTTATGAAAACGATACATATAATTATTATATGACAAATGAGTCTCTTTTGTCAAAAAATATTCCTCTCGGTTATGAAAGATATAGTTTTGGTGGTGATTTATGTTGGCATGCATATATTTTTGATGGATGTTTAAGAGATGACTATTATGTTAAAGGACTTGGCGGTCCATATTATTCTTGCTCGGAAGCTTTTTGTTTTGGTGGTGCAGAACGAAGTTTAGTTTACTATAAAAAGGGAGGTGTTACATGGGGCGATCCTCTTACAATAACGGAAATTTCAGATGTTTCAATTTCAAAGAGCATTATGATTTTCCCAAATCCAGCCAAAAATCAAATAACAGTCAATATCTCTGACGGTAATTATCAGGATTTGCAAATTTTCATTTATGATATCCAAGGGAAATTACAAAAAACAGAGTGTTTAGAGCCAAATAATTCCACGATCAATATTTCAAGTCTAGATTCAGGGATTTATATCTTAAAAATCTCTGATAATGAAAAAGTTTTAAAAATTGATAGATTAGTAGTTGAATAATATCAGCTACCAACAACACATGTAAAAAATAGTTAGTCAACATAGTTGAATATTACTTAAAGACTGACAAAAGAGAGTACAATACATTTATTATATTATCACAACATGAAAATAGTTCACTACTATTTTATACTGATTGTTATTACAATCATATCTTCTTGTCAAGACAATAAGTTAAAATATAATGCAAGCACAACAAATAATGTTCAGTTAATTCCATTACCCAATAAAATTAAAGTTGGTCAAGATTCTATCGATATAGCATCTGGTTTGAAACTCAATTTTACGGAACTTAATCCTGAAATAGAAAACAATCTGACAACTTACTTGAAATCCACTACGTTGAACATTTCAGAATCGGGGATAAATGTGAAGTTTTCATTAAACAATTCGCAAGACTCAACTACGCCGGACGAGTCTTACAAGTTGATTGTCAATAAAAAAGGAGTCGAAATAAGTGCTGCGACTGAAGTAGGACTGTTTTATGCCATTCAAACTCTTATCCAACTAACCGAGCAAAATCCTGACAGATTGCCATTTATCGAGATAGAAGACAGCCCACGTTTTGCGTATCGAGGAGCGCATATAGATGTTTCGCGACATTTCTTCTCACTCGATTTTCTAAAAAAACAAATCGATATGATGGCACATTACAAGCTCAACTATTTTCATTGGCACCTAACTGACGGACCGGGTTGGCGAATAGAAATAAAAAAGTATCCCGAGTTGACAAATATCGCTGCATGGCGCACACACTCGATTTGGAAAGAGTGGTGGGCTTCCGAAAGAAAATATGCAAATGAAAGCGCCCCAAATGCTTATGGTGGCTATTACACGCAAGAAGAAGCAAGAGATCTGGTCAAATACGCCTCAAAAAGACATATCACAATTATACCCGAAATAGAGATGCCGGGACATTCGGAGGAGGTTCTTGCGGTATATCCACATCTGGCATGCACCGAAAAGCCATATACAAGCAGTGAGTTTTGTATCGGCAATGAGGAGACTTTTGTTTTCTTAGAAAATGTTTTGAGTGAGATTATAGACGTTTTCCCGTCGGCACATATTCATATTGGCGGAGATGAAGCGAGTAAAGAGCATTGGGAAAAGTGTCGCAAATGTCAGGAGCGCATTAAGAATGAGGGTTTAAAAGATGAAGCCGAACTGCAAAGCTATCTAATCAGACGAATAGAAAAATATCTGCACTCTAAAGGCAGAGAGCTTATTGGTTGGGATGAAATCCTTGAAGGTGGATTAGAAAAGAGCGCGATAGTGATGAATTGGCGCAGTGAAAAGATAGGAATTGAGGCTGCACAAGCCGGACATAAAGTTATTTTGACACCCGGTAAATATACCTATTTCAACGGATATCAAGCATCGCCCGATAAAGAGCCTGAAGCTATGGGTAGTTTCTTGCCATTGGAAAATGTTTATGCCTACAACCCTGTGACCGACAGCCTTTCAGCCGAAGATATAGATAAAATATGGGGCGTTCAGTCGTGTCTGTGGGCAGAATACATTCCTACCGAAGATCTTGCTGAATATATGCTCTATCCACGCTTGTTGGCACTTGCCGAAGTAGCTTGGACAAGTCCGCAAAACAAATCTTGGGAGTCGTTCAAACGTCGTGTTAATCAATCTATCCCGATATTGCAACAGAAAGGTTATAATACTTTCACCTTGAGCAAAGAGCCCAACGTTTTTATGGAAAACGATTCTGTCAATAAAGCGATATCCGTTACTTTAACATCTGAGATATATCCTGTAGAAATACGCTACACAACTGATGGTTCGGCTGTTACAAGCGAGTCGTTATTGTATGAAAATCCGATTTTGATAAAAGATTCGGCAAAACTAAAAACTCAACTCTTTAGAAACGGAAAACCTTTGGGCGATGTTTTGGAAAAACGGGTTGATTATCACAAAGCTATCGGAAAACAAATTGAATATCTAAATCCATACAATAGATACTACCCCGCAAGCGGAGAAAAGAGTTTGATTGATGGACTTTTCGGCGGAATCTCGCACGGTGACGGCTTTTGGCAAGGCTTTATAAAAACTGGTTTCGATGTTGTTATCGATTTAGGTGAAACTGATTTGCTTCGTCATACGCGCATCAACTTTTTACAAAATGGAAGTGTTGAAATTTGGCTGCCAAAAGATATTACTATTTCACTCTCTAATGAAAGAGACGGGGATTTTGAAACAGTTGCTACATTCAGTAACAGCGTGATAGACAATAGACCCGGCACATTCGTCAGATCGTTTGAATGGAACGGCTCTCAACAAGCACGATTCGTTCGTATTACTGCAACCATAAATCCCACCGTTCGTGGATGGATTTTTGCTGATGAGATAGTTGTATGGTAATGACAATGGGAAATGAATATATTTTATCAAACGAGTGTTAAGAAAAGGTTAGTTGGTCAAAAAAATGAACACAATAAAATATTGCATTTGTTGGTTGAATTTAACAATCATTCGAAATTTTCTATAAATTTGTAAACAAAAAAATTGCATTTGCTAGTTGAATCTACCATAGATTGATATCTCCAACATTTCACTAATAGTAAAAATGCTAGGGATGATTAGACAACAATTTAAAATCAAAGCACCTCAATATATATTCCTTTACAATTTTTTTATATAGGGAATGCCGAAGCCCACAAGTAGGCAAATTTAATATAAATGAAAAATGGTAAAACGTTCACTTTTTTTAGTTTCTATTGTAATTTTTGCTATAATATTTAGCAGTTGTGCAACACTTATTTCAGGCACTAAACAAAGGGTTTCTGTTAAAACTGAACCATCTGGTTCTAAAGTCTTTGTTGATGGGAAAGATCAAAATGTGATAACACCCTGTGAAATAAAAATAAAAAGGAAAAAACAGGCTTATTTAACTTTCCAAAAAGATGGATTTGAAAATGGTCAAAAAATTATAGATGGTCAATTTAATCCAGTTGTCTTAGGTAATATTCTACTTGGAGGAGTAATCGGCGCTATAGTGGATTATAGTAGTGGAGCATGGTTTAAATACGTTAATGAAATACTGTTTACATTTCCTTCATCAGACCCAACAAACGTAAATAGCGAAGAGAATAAGATAGCTAAAAGAGATAATCTGGGCGGAAATATATTAGAAAAAACTTTCACAACAAAAACAACGGATACAAAAAATAATACAGGAACCTATACATTTTACACAAATCAGCAGGAAGTAGTTAACGATTATCCGATAAATGAAAAGCGAATTGCATTAGTAATAGGCAATTCAAATTATGAGGGTGGTCATTTTTTAAAAAATCCGGCAAACGACGCTAATTTAATTTCAATGACACTACAAAATTTGGGGTTTGAAGTAATCAAGCGTATTGATGCCAATAAACAGACAATGGAGCAAGCTATTCGCGATTTTAGCAAAAAATTGCCGAGTTATAATGTTGCACTGTTTTACTACGCTGGTCATGGTGTGCAGGTTGATGGATTAAATTACCTAATACCAACAGGCGCGAAACTAATTGATAAAAGCGATTGTAAATTTGAAGCTATTTCTGTTAACTATGTAGTCGAAGAGTTTGAAAAATATCCAGACAATGTAAATATTGTAATATTAGACGCTTGCAGAAACGACCCTTTTAGAAGTTGGGCAAGAGGCGGTGAGCGTGGATTTAAAGCAATTGCACCAACCAGCGGAACAATTATTTCGTTTGCTACTTCCGAAGGTGCAACAGCATCAGACGGAAAAGGAGATAATGGATTATTTACGGAGCAATTAGTTAAACAAATGTATGTTCCTCAGCCAATTGAGAGTGTTTTCAAAAAAACGCGAGTTGAAGTAGAACGAATAAGCAATGGAACACAAAGTCCGCAAGAATGGAGTAAATTAAAAGGAGATTTCTACTTCAAAAGATAGGCTAAATCAATAAAGTCATCAACCGACAACTGTTCTGGTCTTTTGTCAAACACGGGGTCTGTTAATAGCTGCTTATCAAATAGTTGACTAAGGCTATTACGCAGTGTTTTTCGTCTTTGATTAAATGCTGTTTTAATAACTGATAGTAAAAACTTCGGGTCAACTCCTTTTAAATCTCTGACGTTTCGTTCTAAAAGAATAACTCCCGATTTAACTTTTGGGGGTGGAATAAAAACATGCTCAGATACTGTGAAACAGTACTTTACAGTATAGAATATTTGTGTCCATACACTCAATATTCCGTATTGTTTGGAGTTGTGGCTTGTTGCAATTCTTTCGGCAACCTCTTTTTGAAACATTCCTACGACTATAGGAATTTGCTTGTAATGTTCAATTATTTTAAATAGTATGGGCGATGAAATATTATACGGAAAATTACCGATAACCATAAAGTCGCCATCAAAAAACTCATTGAGGGGGAGCTTTAAAAAGTCCCCAAAATGAATTCTATCTTTAAGCTCAGGTATATCACGCTCCAAAACTTCAACGCTTTCGCTGTCTAATTCAACTACATGTAGATTTTCTTTGTGTAAATCAATTAAGAACTTGGTTAAAACACCTGTACCGGGTCCTATCTCTAAAACCGGCATGTTGTTTTGAGGAAGCAGTTCTGCTATTTTTCTTGCTATATTCTTATCAGCAAGAAAATGCTGTCCAAGGTGTTTTTTTGCTCTATCATGTTTATAATTTCTGATTTCGGAAGGCGGATTTCTTTTCGACGATGCCTGTTTTGAAATGGGCTACAATGCCCGAATTTACTGCAATCCCCGCCATTTGCTATATTGTGTGTTAGGCAAAGTTTTTCATTCTCATTTATTCTCTTTTCTGCAATCATTTATTTAACCGTAATCGAATTAGACTTTGATAAATCAATTAAATCCGTATTAAAGATATTTTCGTTTGTCTTAATCTCAATTGATGAAGTCTGATATGTTTCATTGCTAATTTTCTTAAACGATGCAATCTTTGAAGGTGAAAGTGCTACTTTTTTGGTAATTCTAATATTAGGCATGTCATTAAACATTCCTTCAATATACCCCTCAAATTGATACTCTCCTAAAAAATAGGCTGAATTTGGTTCAATTTTTATCACATTAGATATCGTGTCTGAATATACTAAGTTTTTGTCGCCAGTTAATATAACTCCAGAAAAAGACAATCCATGCCTTGAGTTATGAAATTGATTTACATTTACTAATCCAATAGTTTTTGTAATTGTTTTTGTCGAATCATTAAATACTATCGATTTAGCAATCGTTGGTTCCTTGATTGTTATTAGCAGAATCCGATACTTACCTGGCTCAATGTTAAAATACATATTTGTAAATTCATCATCTCTGTAATCAGGTGCGATAATCTTTCCTGTATTTATTTCCTTAAAATAGAATTTTACATCCCTTGATGAACTCATATTCATTTTATAATCAGCAGACACGGCTATTATCGCAGTATTAACTCTGGAAATCATTGTGTTTTTAATCTTTGGAACTGTTGATAATTGAACCATACAAGAACTTAAAAGAAAGAATGGTACAATACGTACTAACTTAAAAGAAATCAAGGTTTTAGTTTTAGTCATAATCTTTATGCTTTAATAATATTTTCTATCGGCTAATGTGTCGGCTTAAAATTTTGCATAACCAGTTCTTTAATAATATTTTGCGCCTTACCGTACCTTTCAATAATAAATAGCGCAAAGCGAATATCTAAACTAATATTTCTGCAAATCTCAGGGTTGTAATACATATCGCTCATTACACCCTCCCAGGCTCTATCGAAATTAATTCCCACCAATCTTCCGTGTGCATCTACAACGGGGCTTCCGCTGTTGCCGCCTGTGGTGTGGTTGGTAGCTGCAAAACATACAGATACTTTGCCATCTTCGCCTGTATAGGTGCCAAAGTCTTTTGATTTATATAAATCCTTTAATTTGTCAGGTACGACATAATCGTACACTCCAAGATTACCTTTTTCTATTACGCCATCTAACGTAGTGTACCATTCATAGTAGCCAGAATCGACAGATTCATATCCTTTCGTTTTACCATAAGCTATTCTGAATGAACTGTTTGCGTCTGGATAAAATTGCCTGTCTGCTTGCATTTTTCTTAAACCTTCTACATATCTTTTTTCCAAATCCGGCAACTCTCTCTCCAACTGTCTTAATTGCGGAGCGATAAGCTCTGAATATGTATCTTGCAGAGCTGTATAGAGTTGGTAAAACGGATCTTTTAAAACTACTTCGCTTTTGCTTAATTCGTAATCGTTAATCAATTCAATAAGTTTAGTACTGTCGGCAAAAATAGATTGAGAGTAGAAACTGTCGGCAATTTTATCAAAGTTACCCACGAACTCTTTCTTTATGGTTTTAAAATAGTCGGGTTGATACTCAGGCGGAACGCTTGAATCAAATTTATTCAAAATCCTTGCACAAATTTCTCTGTCGATTGGCTGATGGTAATCTTTATAAAATTTGCGTGTAACACTTATAAGTTTCTCTTTATCAATCGAATCTGCATTAGAGCCTAAACTTCTAAGTTGGCGTGCAAATCTAAGAAGCTCTATTTGATATGGACCTTCATCGTAATAGACTCTTAACGGTGCAATTTTATAAAGCTCCGTGTAGATAAAGTCAAATCTCTCTAATATGTTTTGATATTCGGGGAAAGATTTAGCGAAGTTAGAAAATTTATTTTCAAGCTCTTTTTTCTGTCCAACGACATCAAATCTATTGAGACCTTGAATCTCACCAATCCACCTTTTCCAGCTATTGGCGACACCTGCAACCTTGCTGCTGTATTTAATTCCAACTTCTCTATCTTGTGCCATAAATTGTTTCATGATTGATATTCTTATATCACGCAACTCAATTCTAATTGGATTTTCGTGATCTTTAAGCAGTGTAATAGCCTGTGATGGCAGATATTGCTGTGTTATTCCGGGATATCCCATTACGAAAGTAAAATCATTTTCTGATAGCCCTTTGCCATTGATTTCAAAATATTTGTCAGGCACATAGGGCTTATTATCAGGCGAATATGAAGCAGGCTTATTATCCGCTCCTGCGTAAATTCTAAACAATGCAAAATCGCCTGTATGTCGGGGCCAAACCCAGTTGTCGGTATCTCCGCCAAAATTTCCAATTGCCGATGGTGGCGCTCCAACTAAACGTACATCATTAAATATTTCGTAAACCGAGAGATAATACTCATTATCGTTGTAATAGGAATAAACTTTTGCGTGATAATGATTTCCTTCAACAGCCTCTTTTTCAATAACTTTTATATTCTCTTTGATTACAGAGTCTATCTCAGTTACACTCATTTTGTCATCAATACCTTTAAAAACAGATTGCGTTACATCTTCCATTTTTCGTAATATACTGACTGTTAGTCCAGTATTAACCAACTCTTCCTCCATGGAGTGTGCCCAAAAACCATCTTTTAAATAGTCGTTTTGTAGTGTGCTATGTTTTTGAATAAAACCATAACCACAATGGTGGTTCGTGATGAACAAGCCCTGATTTGATATTATTCCTCCCGTGCAAAAGTGTCTAAAGGGTCTCCCCTCCGTTCCTAACCCCACTACGGCTTCGCTTAATCCATGTTTTTCTAAGGAATAAATATCGTCTGCTTCCAACGCTAAACCATTCTCTTTCATTTGGTTAATTATACCGTCTTTTAATTTAAACGGTAACCACATTCCTTCATCTGCTCTAACCTGAATAGCGGTAAATAAAAAAACTAAGAATAGATAAAATACTGATTTTCTCATGATTATATGTTTTTGTTTAATACTTTAGTTTTGTTTATAAAAATTCTGCCAGCTCCTTGTATATCTTTTGTGTAGGCAATCCCATGACATTAAAATATGAACCTTCGATTCTCAAAATTCCTATCATTCCAATCCACTCTTGTATGCCGTATGCACCCGCCTTATCGTAGGGTTTATATTTATCGACATAATAGTTGATATCACTATCTGTTAATATATCGAACCATACGGTTGTAATATCGTGAAACAGTTTATAGTTATCATACCCTAAAATACAAACTCCGCTAACAACCTCGTGTTTGCTATCTGATAGAGCTTTTAGAAATATCACTGCTTCGTCCCTATTCTTAGGTTTGCCTATTATTTGGTTATCGTGTACGACAATTGTATCACAAGTAATTACAAGTTGATTTTTACCTATTGTATCTTTTATTGTGCTTGCTTTTTTATATGCGATATATTCGGCAGTCTCAATATAATTCAAATTAATTGGCGCCGACTCGTCAATATCAAGTGTATCAACAATTGTAAAGGTAAATCCTAAATCGCTTAATAGCTGTTGACGGCGTTTTGATTGCGATGCAAGAATTATTTGATACTTTTTTTCAATTTTTTCAATAAGTCCAGTATGTTTGACCATAATAGTGTTATTTATTGCAATAAGCCAAACATAAAGGGGAATAGTATCCCAGTTAGCATAACAAATTTAATTATTTTCCCAGACAAGGAGTATTGTTTAGCCTCTCGTGCTTTGTGGGTTTTATAAATAACAAAAAACATAGGTATAATGATAAATAGCGCCAAATAGATTGCATACACTATAAAATAAGGCTCTCTCGATAAATACAGCACACATAAAACACTAACTAACAATATTGTAATAAGTGTTAATATTTGAACTATCCATTTGGCTTTGTTTGGTCCAAACACTATAGGAAGCGAACGCCTCAAGTATCGGGCATCTCCTTTAATGTCTTCAAAATCTTTAGTTATTTCACGAATAAAATTGGTTAGAAATGCAAATGCAGAAAAAACCAAAACAGTGTAAAATGCAAATTTCATTGTATTTAGTGTTTCGATATCATCGGGGAAATTACCGTTAAGTTTTAGATACCAAGCAAATTCGAATAACGCAACTTGAAATGGAACTAAAAATGCCATTGACGAGACGGCAATATTACCAAGTAATCCCGATTTTTTCAACGAAAGACTGTAAAACCAAAATATGGCTGTTACAGCAAAATAGACTACTGCAACCCACCATATTCCCACTCTGTACGCAAGGAATAAACCTATTAACAGTCCAACTATATTTAGGATAATGTGCGAAAGTATTGCTAACCGTCTGCTTATCCCCTTGCCTACTACAACTTTTGAGGGGCGATTAATTGCGTCAATTTTTTGATCAAAATAGTCGTTTATTGCGTATCCTGCAGCTCCAATGGCGAGGGTGGCAAAAATCATTAGACAAAAATCACAAATAGGCATTTGAACTGATAATCCGACTTTTGAAAATAGCGGCACAATAATCCCATATCGCATGGAAATTATTGTAAGAGCTATTATTAGCAGATTTACTACTCTAAAAAGTCGAATATACTTCACAGTTAAAAGTTTTATAGTTAAAAGTTTATAAAGTCTTTCTACTTGTACCTTTTACCTTGCACCTTGTTACTTAATGGGCCATTTTCCTTGAGCTCTAAGTGTTTGCTCAATTACATCACGCACACATCCACGACCTCCTGCAAATGCTGAAACGTAGTGCGAGAGGTTTTTTATCTCAGAGTCGGCATCTGCCGGGCAAGTTCTTATCCCTGCAAGCTGGATAACTGAATAGTCGGGCATATCATCTCCCATAAACAGTACTGTGTCGGGGTTCAAGTTGTGTTTTGATGTAAAATCAATAAACTCCTTGCATTTATCGCCCGCTCCCATGTAAATATCTTTCACTCCAAGTCGCTCCATGCGAACTTTCACAGATTTTTCATCAGCTCCAGTAATAATTGCAATGGGATATCCTAATTTGCAGGCTAACTGAACTGCATATCCATCGCGGATATTCATGGTACGAAGCTGTTCTCCGCCGGGCATAAGTAGCAGACTTCCATCGGTAAAGACACCGTCAACGTCAAATGCAAATGCCTTAATAAAGCTTAGTCGTTCTTTAAAGTTTAGCATAATAATAGGCTTTTTGCAAATATAAGGATTTGTTAATTATTTTTTACCGTATTTATCTCTTATTATTTCTGTTAATACTTCGTATATATGTTTTTCACTATCAGTGAGTAGCGATAAATGTTTGTTTATTGTGTTTAAATCGTTTCTGACTGCTGGTCCTGTTTGTGACAAGGAGGGGCTTATATTCAGAGCTTTTTCTGTTGTCTCTTTAATCAAACTGTGCAGCAATGAAAAATCGAGATTACTATTTTTCAATATATTCTCTGATATTGAATACATAAAGTTTGTAAAGTTACAAGCAAATACGGCAGCCAAGTGAATCATAAATCTCTGATTACTACTCACTTCTACAACATTATCACTTAAAGTATTTGCTAATTCAGTTAATGCTCTCTTAGTAAATAAGTTGTTTGATTCGATACAAATAGTGATATCTTTAAAACTAACTTGTTTTAGCTTATGCAGGGTTTGCAGGGGATATAGTACCCCGTAATTGACATTGCTACCTTTAAGTTCTGACATGTCAATACTTCCCGCAGTGTGCAACATTACAGAGCCTTCGGGCAATGCAATTTTTTGTGCTATTTCGGCTACTAAACGGTCGGGAACTGACAGGATACAAACACAAGGCTCTGTTATCGCTGCGCCATAACTAATTGATACTAATCCTTGTTTGGATATATACTCTTCTGCTTCTCTCCCACCGCGAGTTATAACTCCAATTATTCTAATATTATTTAATTTTAACGAGTACACCAATGAACGTGCAACTCCGCCTGTGCCAACAACAACGACTGGTAAAGAACTATTTTTCTTCATGAGTCACAGTTATTACACCTCTTTTAGATTTTTCAACGCCCGACAAATCGCTTTCGCCATAAACTTTAAGTTCGCCTTTACAGCCAATTTTACCAGTTATTTTGGTCGTTTTGTTGAACGCAGCAAATCCGCCTGTATTTATTTTCACTAAAGCGTTTGTAATATTTGCGTCATTAGCGCGAAGGTTACCTTTTAGTAAAGATTTTATGTTAAGAGAATTTATATTTCCTTTTAAATATCCAAAACCGTCTGTTCGCACTTTCATTGTCAAAAAATTTGTCTTCAAATTTGCGCGAAGCTCTCCGCCAGTTGCTATTTTAACTTTGACAGAGTCTGAAAGCATTTCATCTTCTATTGTCAACATCGCAGCGCGTTTTACGACAATCGCCTCAAGTGGCATTCCGTAAATTTCGACAGCTGCCTTTTGCGCACTTTTAGCTACAAGCTTTTTGTGTTTTACTATAATCGTGTTGTTTTTCAATTTATAGCTAACTAAATCTTCGTTTTCTTTGATAACTACTTTATTCTCTCCAGCTTGAACAATATAATAGCTTACTGATAAATTACCCTTGACTTTAATTTTTCTAAAGGACTCAACAGATTGAGCATAACTATAATTAAACAGAGAAAACAGCAAAAGAAAGGCTGTTATTAAAGATGTTGTTCTGTACATTATAAGTGAATTTAAGCGTTTTTTAATAATATAATTGCCTCCTCTGGATTGGGAGATTTAAAAACATAATTTCCTGCTACTAAAACATTTGCACCGCATTGTACTAATTTAGCAGCGATAATATTGTCAACACCGCCATCTACCTGTATCTTAACATCCAATGATCTTCTCTTTATCTCACTGCTAAGTTTTTTGATTTTTTCATAGCTACGTTCAATAAATTTTTGTCCTCCAAAGCCGGGATTAACCGACATAATTAAAACCATATCAAGGTCTTCCAAAATATCAAACAGCAGCTCAACCGAAGTATGTGGATTTACTGCAACGGCAGCCATTGCCCCTGTGTCTTTTATTTGCCGTACTGTTCTGTGTAAATGTATAGCCCCCTCAAGATGAACGGTTATAATATCGGCGCCTGCATCACGAAACGCGGTTATGTAACGTTCTGGCTTATCTATCATCAAATGAACATCGAGAGGTTTTGATGTTACAGTTTTAATTTGACTTATTACAGGCATTCCAAAAGTGATATTAGGAACAAAAATTCCGTCCATAATATCTAGGTGTAACCAATCGGCTTGACTTCGGTTTAACATTTCAATGTCAGCCTTTAGATTTAAAAAGTTGGCTGACAGGAGCGATGGGGAAACAAGTATTGACATAAGGTTTTTTTTCAAAAGTACGAAAAAACGGGACAATATTGGTAAATTCTTTGGGATTTTTTGTTATTCTCTTGTTTGTTTCATATTTACGGATGTTGTATATTTGGTTTTTGAAATATTCATCACCACACATTATAAAAACTTACAGAAATGAAAAAAGCGGTCTTGACAATTTTTCTTTTGAACCTCTTATTTGGTTCAGTAAAAGGACAAGAGTTTTATATTCGTCTGTTTGTAACCGATAGTTCAAACAGAAGGGATACGATTGAACTCGGGATAAAAAATAACGCTACTTTGGGAGTTGACGCCTCCTTTGGAGAGAAAGATATTTATGGAGAACCATGGGACTCTTTAGACATGAGAATAATTCAAAGAGACAGTATCACACATCACTGCTTGACACAAAGTCTTATGCACGGTCCTCAGCCTTCTCAAGATATATACTTTGACAGAAACAGGGACTTTAAAATAGATTATAGACCATTTGGTTATTCTTGGACAATAGATATGAATTTTGAAATTCTTATACATTCTTTGAATCCTCCTATCTACATTACATCGGACTTTTCGGGAATGTCAACAAGTGGTGTTTATAATGGATGGTCTGCATTATACTTATTAAATAGCGATTGTAGTGCGATAGAAACGGAATCAATTAGTTATTATGTTGACTATGACACCATTTTCATATCAAATGACACTTTAACAACTTTAGTAGTAGAATTTCAAGGTCATGTAAGCGTTGAGGAAACTAACAGTCAGAACATTAAAATATATCCAAATCCCTCGCAGACAGAAATATACATAATAGCAGACAATCCAACAGTACTAAAACTTTATGATGTTTTTGGAAGAGAAATAAAAGAGAGTTACGAAAACAAATTGGATATCAGCAAATTAGAAACAGGTTTGTATATTATTCGCGTTTTTGATTTAAATGGGTATTTACTAAAAACTGAAAAGTTGATAAAAGAGTAACGCTTAATAACAAAGGCTAAAGTCAAAAGAACTTCCCAAAACACTTACCGTTAGTGAGAAAATTAATATTACACATACCACATTCTTCAAGCAAAATTCCAGATAAAAAAGGATTCGTTATTAATAACAATCTAATTGAAGCAGAGCTTAATAAACTAACTGACTGGTACACAGATGAGTTATTCGACTCGCCAGATGATATAACAATAAAAGCTGATTTTAGCAGAATATTTTGTGATCCAGAGAGATTTTCAGACGATTCGCAAGAGATTATGTCAGAATATGGAATGGGAGTACTTTACAGTAAAACCGATACAGGTCTGACAATGCGTAACATTGATACCAATTTGAGAAACCAAATACTTGAAGATTACTACTTTCCACATCACGACAGGTTAAATAAAGCAGTAAAAGAGCAATTAGATAAGTTTGGGTATGCCTTGATCGTTGATTGTCACTCTTTTTCTGATATCCCCTTTCTTCGAGATGTCAATAAGAGTCCCAATAGACCCGATATTAATATTGGAACTGACGAGTTTCACACACCAAACTTAATCAAAGACTTCTCTATTTCATACTTCGAAACAAAAGGCTTAACAGTTGGATTAGACTGGCCCTATTCCGGAACTATCGTACCAGAGGAATATTATCAGCGGAATAGCAATGTCAATTCGATTATGATTGAAGTAAATAGAAAACTTTATCTAAAACCAGAATCTATAGAAAAAAACGATAATTTCAACTTATTAAAAAACACTTTATCTGATTATTTAACTAAACTAAAGTTGCTTAGTAGCGTGCAACCTTAAAACATGTTGAAGGTAAACCAAAATTTCAGCACGATTATTACCGCCATCGTTATGTGCTATAGTTAGTGGTTTCTTTTCCTATTTTCCACTCAAATTTAATTCTTTTGATATCAAAAATTTTTATTGTCCAAGATAAGTTTTCAAATTTTGGCAACGAGTTGTCTGCTTTAAACGCCGAATAGCTTTTTCTTTAATTTGTCGCACACGTTCGCGGGTAAGTCCAAATTTATCCCCAATCTCCTCAAGTGTAATAGCCTGAGTGTTAATTCCATAGTAGTGTCTAATGATGTCTGCTTCTCTCGTTGACAGTGTGGAAAGTGTTCGTTCTATCTCTTTAATTAAGGAGTCGTTCAACAAATTTTTATCAGGCTCGTTTCCATCTGCCGATTCTAAAATATCGGACATTGACAGCTCTTCATCTTCAATTAATGGAGCATCAATTGAAACATGCTTTCCTATAGTCTCTAATGAACGTTTAACTTCACTTGGCGAGAGGTCAAGTGCATTTGCAATCTCTTCGGCTGTTGGCTCACGTTCAAATTCTTGTTCTAAACTCGAAAAGGTTTTTAAAATTCTATTTGTAGAACCTATTTTATTTAATGGCAACCTCACTATCCTTGCCTGTTCTGCTAATGCTTGTAAAATTGATTGACGAATCCACCAAACTGCATAGGAGATAAACTTAAAACCTCTGGTTTCATCAAATCGTTGAGCCGCTTTAATTAAACCTAAGTTTCCTTCATTTATCAAATCGGGCAAACTAAGCCCTTGGTTTTGATATTGCTTAGCAACAGATACAACAAACCTGAGATTGGCTTTTACAAGTTTGTCAAATGCATCTTGATCACCATTTTTTATGCTACGTGCAAGTTCTATTTCCTCTTCAACCGTAAGTAGTTCTACTTGTCCTATTTCGCGCAAGTAGCGATCTAATGACACGGTATCGCGGTTTGTAACTTGCTTTATTATTGTAAGTTTTCTCATTTGAATGCAATTTGTGGTTTGTTAAAAAAACTTAAATATAGTATATATTTTAACAAATATGTCCTGAGTTAAATTTAGTGAGCGCAATTTTTTTCGAGAGTATTATTTAATTAAGGTTTAATTATACCCTTAAAAGTGTATGCCTATTGTTTAAACACTTTTATTGTTAAAGTTGTTCACAGATTTTGAAAATATCTTCAGTTTTTCTTTCTGTATTACGAAAAAGAGATGATAGAGAGATGTTTATGCACTTATTCAAATTGCAGTTCAATTAGTGGAGCCGGCGGGAGTCGAACCCGCGTCCAGACAAGCGGCCAGATTGCTTTCTACATGCTTAGCCATTCGTTGATTGTAGGGCAGCTACCGGAGAGTGGCATCCAATATCAGCCTTAGCTCCTAAATTTTCGCATAACGTCCGGAGCAAACGCTATACTATCCTCAACTTCCTGCACCCCATGCTCGGACGGCAAGAGGAAAAACCTCCGTGGGATGTCTCGTCGCAGCTCCTTGAGCCAGCGATTAAGCTAATCGATTAAATCGTATTAGGCAGCGAGAGCAAAATTATTTTCGCCATTTAATTGTGTTTGACCCTTTTTTGCAGGAGTAGTCAATCCCCGCATGCTTACAACCCCACACATCATGCTGTCAAAACCAAGTCGGCCCCATAATTTTATGGTGGAGCATTAAAACAAATAACCCACAAAGTTAAGCCTTTTTATCGAAAATTACAACGTATATTTGCATCAAGAACCTAAAATCTTGTGTTATGTCAAAATTTTTACTTCTAATAGCAACACTAAGCATATTAACATTTGGTACTGTTCTTAGCCAAAAGAACGATCCTTACGAATTTATAAATAATCTGACCGAAATGGTAAATCCTGATAGTTTAGCACGAACTATTCAAGATTTGGAGTCGTTTGTTAGCAGATTTTCCACAAATCCCAACCGAACTCAAATTGTTTCATACTTGAAGAACAGATTTGAATCATACGGCTGCGATATCGAAATTGATACATTCCCATACATAAGCAACGGCTACACCTTTGAACAGTACAATGTTATTGGGAAAATATATGGCACAACCAATTCAACACCGTTGTTAATTGGAGCACACTATGATAGCTGTTGCAGAACAGATTCATCGCCGGGTGCAGACGACAACGCTTCGGGGGTTGCAACTGTTATTGAGGCTGCCAGAATAATTTCACAATCGGGTTTTACGCCTCGTCGAACAATTTATTTTGGAGCTTGGGCGGCAGAAGAACAGGGGTTGTTAGGCAGCAGAAACTATGCACATAAACTCAGTCTGTCAGGAATTGAACTCGACTTGGCAATAAACTTAGATATGATTGCCACAAACAGATCAGAAAATTATAAGGTTTATGTCGAAACATCTTCATCTGTCAATGAACAGGCTCTGTTTTATGCTAATTTGAATGGGGGATTAACCTTAATCCAAGACGCTCCAACAGGTAATTCTGACCATGCATCATTTCGACAATACGGATATCCTATTTTATATTTTCATGAATACTATTTTAGTTCGCATTATCACACTCCTCGCGATTTGTTTATACATTTAGATATGAACTACTGTGCGCGAGTGACACAAGCAGCGTTAGCAAACTTGTACGCATTCTCGCAAATGATTGACAAGCCTGAATTAGTTTGCGTTGGCAATAGTGGAACAGGTATGGGAATATATGCTCAATGGTTGCCAGTTGAAGATGCTTTTTCATACAGAATCAAGCTACAAAGCGGTGAAGATATTTTGCTCGACACATTGATAACAAACTCTTTATCATTGAGTTTTGAAGATACTTGTTTTTCATCTCTTTCTCTCGTAAATTTTTATATCACAGCAATTGACAGTTCGATGTTTGAAGGATTGGCTGTAACTGAAAATATTAAACTGAGCGATAATCCATTAGCATTGGGCGATGTAAATGCTGTTTCGCAACATGACAAAATCACATTATCGTGGAAAATGCCGAGTGAACGCGACTTAAAAGAGGTAATTGTGTGGGTCCGCGAGGAGAATCAAGATGTTTTTGTTGATTATGACCGCACAAATCCCTATTTGACAGAATACGACATTATTCCTGAAGATAGTCGTCATTTATACATAAAACTTCAATGTATTGATAGCGCGGGGAACAGTGGAGTAGAATCTGCAATAACATCAGGGGCTTTAGCTAAGTTTGATAGAGGTTTACTTGTCATTAGTGATGTTAGTATAACAAATGGATTTTCTAACGACTCTGTAAGAGGTTATTTTAGGGCTCTTAACAAGGTGTTGCCAACAACAGTCATAAGGTCGTCAGCAAATATGCCAAACATATACAAAGCCTATGAAATGGTGTTGTGGCACAGCACAAAAGCTGCTTTATCGCAAAAAATAGTTAGAAATATCGAAAATTTAATCGATTATGTAAATTCTGGCGGAGGGCTTATTATTAGCGCTGATTATCCACAAAAAATGTTTAGGATTAATGAACAAAACTCACTTTCTGTACCAAGAGAAAACCCTGTTAATTCGTTTTTACATATTTCAAAAATTGAATTTATTAATGGCAGTCGCTTAGAGCAAGCTAGAAGCAACCTCGCTCCCACTCTTAATGTTGATCCAGAACGATTACCAGAGACATTTGATGGTAATCTTAAAGAGTTTTGTGCAATGACTCCCGTTGCTCCATTGGCGCCTATTTACACTGGATACACATCACTATCTGGCAATTTAATGAATAACAAGACAGTTGGTATATTATCTAATGAAAACCCTAAACTGTGTGTTTTAGGTTTTCCTATGTTTTATTTTAATCACAACGATATTTGCGATTTTGTTTCATTCCTGAGAAACGAATGGGATTATACATCAATACCAGCGCTCGATACAAAAAAGAGTGTTTTTAGTTTCTATCCTAATCCCGCTGGTAATATGGTTACTGTTACAGTTGACGAAGCAGAAGATAATGTTTCTATAGAAATATTTGATTTACAGGGAACAAGAGTTATACAATTAAATAAGAAATGGTATGAAATGCTCGCAATTAAAGAGATTGTTGTTAACATTTCAAAACTCCAACAAGGTATTTATTTCATTAAAGTTAATAATAAAACTAAATTGTTATTAAAACGTTGAGTTAGGCATATCAAGGAAATATCTCTTTAATTTTGATAATGTTATAGGTTACTCAAAAACTCTTCAAAATTCCATGCTGAAATATGCTCAATCCCTTCGTTGGTGGGTATTTTGTAATCATCCATAGTTACTACATATTTACCAAAATTATCATCAATAAGTTTCAACGCACGATACTCCCTTTCGATAGTTTTTTCGTCTGTAAGATGAAGTGTTGTTTGTAGATAAATTCGGCGTTCACCTTTTATAGCCACAAAATCTACTTCTGTACCTTTTATTGTTCCTACAAAAACTTGAAATCCAGCACGTCTTAAACTTAAATAGACTGCATTTTCCAAAAGATATCCTATTCCATATCCATATCCTGCATACAAATAGTTTCTGTAACTTAGATCGTTCAGATAATATTTACTGTTGCCCGAAATAGTCTCCTTGCCTTTTATATTGTAGCGTTCGGCACGATGAACAAGAAAAGATCTTTCTAAATAACTGATGTACGATGATAGCGTTTCATAATTTGTTTTACGGTTTTTTGACGCAAAAAAGTTAACAATATTTGTTATCGAAATCAGGTTCGAAGCTGAATTAACCAAGTAAACAAACAAATCATCTAACAGCTTCACATCTTTGATGTTATATCTTACCACAATATCTCGTAACATAACAGTGTCTTTGATTGACGACACATAATTTTGTTTCATTTCAACGTTGGGCAAATGAAAAAGTTCAGGCAAAGCTCCACTTTGGAGGAATTTTTTGTAACTATCGCTACTGATTTCTTGTTGTGTAATTCCGCAATATTCGGTAAAACTAAACGGAAGTACCTCAAACTCAACATATCGACCCGATAAAAGCGTCGCTAATTCTCCCGACAAAAGATTTGAATTTGAACCGCTGATAAACAGCTCACACGGCTCGGCAAAATCCTGTGAATGTGAGTTTACAAATCGCTCCCACTCATCGATATATTGTATTTCGTCAATAAAAACATAGACTTTCCCAGTAGGATTTAGTGCTTTTTTATAAGCTTTGTACAACTCTTCCAAATCAACTGCATTTCTCAAAGCGATTAACTCGATATACTCTTTATTTATGTAGAGAATATTTTCACTCTTTATACCTTTGGATATCAGCTTAGAAGCGATTTGTCGCAATATATAACTTTTACCCACACGGCGTTGACCCACAAGTACTTTTACCAACTTATTGCCCAAATATTGACCTATTTTGTCTGTGTAAAAAGTACGAGCGTAACCCAAATCTATAGGATTATCATCCCAAAAATTGTACTTCCTTATTGAATCAATTATTTCAAACATATTTGAAAATTTTGTACAAATATAATTATTTTCAAATACGTTTGAAAATTTTGCGCATAAATAATTATTTTCAAATATATTTGAAAATTTATCGTAAGTTTTATCTAATACCGATTTGACATATATTGTAGTCCTAACTTCGCTAACGTTTGTTGGGCTATGTGTCTGTAACATTGGTGTTTAGTATTGTAAAATTAAAAAAATCCCCATAGAATTGCATCTTGAATAAAAGTTCCTTAACTTTGCCAAAAGACTTGATATGAACACTGTTGAATTAAGACACGTTATTGCCGAGTACCTATCTCATATTGACGATGCATCGTTTTTGAATGCCATTAAAACAATCATAGAATCAAAGGTTTCAGAAGGAACATACAAACTATCTGATTACCAAAAGCAAAGAGTTGAAAACGGTCGAGAACAATTGAAAAAAGGGCAAACCATTTCAAACAAATCTTTAAAACTCGAAATTAACCAATGGTTAAATACAAAGTAGAATGGTCAATTGAGGCTCGACTTGATTTACTCGACATCTTAGATTTCTACTATAAGAGGAATGGAAACATAACCTATAGCAGAAAATTAAATTCTAAAATTAATAAAAGCATAAGTTTAATATCAAGAAATCCATTAGCGGGAAAACAGACTGAATTGGATTCTGTTAGAGCTTTAATAACAGGAGATTATGAGATAATCTATGAAATAATTGAAAAAACAATACTAGTTGTAATGGCTTGGGATTGCAGACGAAATCCTGAAAACAAGTTCCCTAACCAAGAAAAATCGAGTAGGCGAAAATAAAATAGATTTTTTCTCCTGACTTCGACAGATTTTTTATCTCGTTTGCATATATCGCTGATTTATAGATAAATATAAAATTTAAAACGCTCATTTGGACATCCCAGTGTCGAAGTCAGGAATATCCATTCCATTCAATATTAGGACACCATAGAATATGACTAAGCAATACCACAAATGCATCGAAATTGCACATTGCTAATTGTTAATTGCTTATAGCCTTTTAATGCTTATGATTTATAACAAACTGAGCCATTTGGTTCAATGGCAGAACATGTTGGGCGGCTCCGAGTTTAATAGCCTCTTTAGGCATTCCAAATATTACGCACGATTTTTCGTCTTGAGCAATGGTAACGGCGCCTCTCTCTTTTAATTCTAATAATCCTCTGGCGCCATCGTCTCCCATTCCTGTCATAAGTATTCCCAGTGAGTTAGATCCTGCGTATATTGCTGCACTTCTAAAAAGTATGTCAACCGAAGGTCTGTGTCTATTTACTAATGGTCCATCGTTTATTTCAACATAATAGCGTGCTCCGCTACGTTTTAACAACGTATGGTAATTTCCAGGTGCAATTAAAGCCCTTCCTCTAATTATCGTATCGTTATTTTCGGCTTCCTTTACTGATATATTACATAATTCATTAAGTCTTTCTGCAAACGAACGGGTAAAAACCTCAGGCATATGTTGCACAATTACAATTCCGGGCGAATCGGAAGGTAAAGCCGTAAGAAATTCACGTAGAGCTTCTGTTCCACCAGTAGATGCACCCACTACAACAACCATTTCAGTGGTTTTTATCATTGACTGCCCTTTTATAAATGGAAGTACTACATCGGCGCTTAACTTTGGCTGTACCTGTATTGGTTCGCTTATGTGTGGTCTTTCTCTTCTCGATGATATAGTTGTGGTTTGTTGCGACTGAATTGTTGTTGATTCCGTCTGTGGCGCAGATGTTGGAGCTTTTGCTACAGGTTTAGTAACTCCTGTATAGCCACGACGTTTTAATTTGACCTTAGACGCAGTTTTAACTGAATCTGTGATTCTAATGCGCGATTCTTCAATAAACTCTCTTGTGCTCATATTTGGCTTAGCAATAATGTCCACAGCACCAAGCTCAAGCGCACGCACTGCTGTATCTGCTCCTTTTGTTGTAAGTGATGATATTATTACCACTGGTATAGGATGCTGGCTCATTATTTTTTTTAAAAAAGTGAGTCCGTCCATTTTGGGCATTTCAATATCGAGCGTAATTACATCTGGAACTTCCTTACGAATCTTTTTTGCTGCAAAATAAGGATCTGCTGCTACGCCAATAACCTCTATTTCAGGATCCATATTGAAAATAGCAGAGAGTGTTTGTCTCACAACTGCGGAATCATCAACTATCAGTACTTTAATCTTTTTCATACGTTTACATTAGTTAAAAGTTAAAAGCAATGAACCGCCTTTCACCTTGTACCTTTTACCTTTATATAACCACAGTCATCAAATAATATGACAATATTTTAATTTGTTATTGTGAACTAACATTATTGTTGGGAAACTGTACGTTGAATAATCTTCATTAGGACAGTACCTGTTTGTGTATTAAATTGTAATTTACGTCCAAACTTTCCTCCTATGTCAGCTGCAACTACCTTTACACCAAGATCTTGCAACATTGATTCTGCAACTTCTATATTTCTTTTACCTATGTTAAACAGATTAGTGGTAGTATCTATAACTTCTCCACCTCCAAAAACTTTGGCTACAATGTTGTGTTTTCGACTACCCATTTTTAGCATCTGTTCGTATAATTTTTCTATAGCTATGTTGCCATATTTTGGCGATGCTAATCCTTCGCCATTCCAAAAGGGGAGCATATAATGATTTATTCCACCTATCTTAAGTGTACTATCGTGAAAGCAAACTGCTACACAAGAGCCTAGTATGGTATTAACCAAATATGGTTCTACCGAATAAAACATAGCCGCTGGATAGAGATAATGTGAAGGCAACTGATTTGTCATAACTAAAACACCACGTTATCAAAGTCATCAAACAAAAATTCATTTCCGTCAAAAGCCATTCCTTCTACCACAGTACAACTTAACTTAGGAAAACTGATAATTATAAGAGTACCTTTGCCCTCTTCGCTGCTTAAATCGATTCTTCCTCCGAGAATATCAAGATACGATTTAGTTATTGATAAACCTAACCCATATCCTTCGTTAACCGAATTTATCTCGTCACTTCCTTTCTCGAAACGATCGAATATTCTTTCTAAGCTTTCATGAGAAATACCTTCCCCATAGTCTCTGATTGAAACAAAAAGCTCTTCATCAATAACTCCGGTCTTTATCTCTATGTTACTTGAAGTATTGCTGAATTTTATACCGTTACTTAAAATATTAGATACAATTAGTTTAAACATTTCGGCATCGGTAGGAAAAATAAAGTTATTATCTACTTCTTCTGAAACGTGGTATTCAAAATTAACAGTGAGATTTTTTTGTTCTGCTTTATGTTTATATGTGTCTATAACGCTATTAATTACACCACTAATATCAACATTATTTATTTCAACATTTGTTTGTCCTGCTTCAACTTTTGCGGCAGCAAAAATGTTTTTTAGTTGAAAATCTAAATTAAAAGCCTCATTATAGATGAGCTGAGCCATTGATCTTGTTTTATTAAAATCTTTTATTTCCATAATGGCCTTACTTAAACCTAATATAGAAGCAAATGGATTAACAATCTCGTTTGTTACATTTGAAAGAAAATGGCTTTTAAGCGCCTCACTCTCGCTAAGTTTTATATTAGCCTTTTTAAGTTCTTCGTTAAGTTCTTGCAATTGTCGCAAGTTATTCTTGCATTGTAACATTCTGTTTCTTAACTCCTCAAGTAGTTCTTCTTCCGTTAGTTGATATCTATTCATTTTTACCTGTAAGATCTTTAATTATTTCGACAAGTTTTATTTCAGAAAATGGTTTTGCTATTACTGCGTCTGCCCCTAACTCTTTTGCTGTTTTCAGGTACTCATTAGCAGTAAAAGCGCCTCCTCCCGTTGTAGCAATTATTTTTATGTTTCTCGACTCTGATTTAATTTCCACAATTAATTCAAGTCCCCCTTTCTCGGGCATAATTATATCTGTCAAGACGACATCATAATCATTTTCCCTTATTTTTTTAATACCCTCAATTCCATTTGCAACATCATCGACATATATGGGATAATCGACAAGCGAATCTTTAATAATTTCACGTATTATTACATCGTCATCAATTATTAGTAATCTCGTCATCGGTGATCGTTTTTTTGAAAAATTGTTGGTTTTAAATGCTTTAGTGGTACATTCATATTTGTTATTGACTCAGAATGACCAAGAAAAAAATAGCCTTTCGGTCGTAAATGCCGACATAGCTTATTTATTACGTTTTCCTGTGTTTCTCTATCAAAGTATATCAAAGTGTTTCTACAAAATATAACATCAAAGGTTTCATTTATCTGATAGGATGAGTCCATAAGGTTCATTCTGCCAAATTTAACTTTCGATCTTATTTGTGGAATAACTCTATATAACTTTTTTTTAGGATCCTTTGATTTTAGAAAATACTTTTTCTTCAATGACATTGGAATCGATTCTACTTTATCCTCTTTATAAACCGCATCAATTGCTGCTTTTAAGACAATTGTAGAAATATCCGTTCCTATAATTTGATAATCTATTCCACTGTTATTTTCAATAAACTCATTTATTGTAAACGCAATTGTATATGCTTCTTCTCCACTTGAACTTCCTGCGCTCCATATTTTTATGTTTCGCTGGTTATTCAATACAGCTTCCGGCAATATTATTTCTCTCATAAAATCAAAATGGACAGGTTCGCGAAAAAAATCGGTTTTATTAGTTGATACAACATCCATCATGTGTATAACTTCCTCAGAACCTGGTGTTCCAAACACGTATTCAATATACTCTTGAAATGTAGATAAATTCAATTTTCTGAGTCGCTTCTGCAGACGACTTTGCAACATAACTTTTTTCACATATGGCATTTTGATTCCATATTCGCCATATATATACGAACTTAACGAATCAAATTCTTTATCTGACAATTGGGCATTATAATACGTTTTGGGCTGGTTGTCCATCACTTTTATATGCAAATTTTAATTAAGATTTTTTACATGACCGTTTATTCATTACTCTTCTTCCTCAACCTCTCCAGCTTCTTCTGTTTTTGTTTGTAACAATACTACTTCGTTACTTGAAAAAATAAGGTCTATGTTCAGAAGCATAATAAACGCATCTTCTCCTTGACGCCACATACCTTTAATGAACTCTGCTTTGTATCGAGTTCCGATACTTGGTGATGGTTCAACAAGCATTTCGTCAATTTCGAGCACTTCGCTTACGGAATCGACCAAAATACCTAACATTACTTCTTCTCCACTAATATCAACGTTTAATACTATAATACATGTGTCGGGAGTTGCTTCTATTTTTTCCATTCCGAACTTTACACGCATATCAACAACTGGCAATACATTACCGCGCAAGTTGATAACACCGCACATATATTCTGGAGAGTGTGGCACTTTTGTTATTGGCTTGAGTTCTAATATGTTTAATACTTTCTGAACATTAGTAGCAAATTCTTCGTCTCCAAGACGAAACGACAAATAGGTTTGAATGTCTTTGCTTACTGTGTCGGTTCCTTTGTGTTTCTCTTTCATAATGTTGTTATTTTTATAAGTTTTTATCTTGTAATTTTCTACTTTATAGTTTGTTATATCTGCTGTTTTAGCAAAATTGTTTAGTTTCCGATTTTTACCTCTGTTTTTGCAAATAGTTCAATAAGTTTATTTGAATCTAGCACCAATGCAACTGTTCCATCTCCTAAAATTGTTGCGCCTGGGAAAAAGTCTTGTTCTTTAAAAGCGCTTCCAAGTGGTTTTAAAACTGCTTGGTACTCTCCAATAATTTCATCTACTGTAAATCCTATGTAATAGTCGCCATACTCAATTGTAATAACCCTCTCTAAGGGTGGTGGAGGTGATGTCATATTAAAATATTTGCGTAGATTTAATATTGGCACTCGTTCATCATCCGCTAAAATCAAGTTATTAATTGCTTTTTCTATCTTAGTATGCTCATATTCATAGACTTTATGAACCGAAGATAATGGAATTACCATATTTATATTATCAACCTTCACTAACAGTCCGTCAATAATTGATAGTGTAAGTGGTAGTTTAATTGTCACTGTCGTGCCAAATCCGAGTTTACTGTCTATTTCGACTTGTCCTCTTAAATCGGCTATTTTGCGCTTTACAACATCCATTCCTACACCGCGTCCTGAAAGGTTTGTAACAACTTTAGCCATACTAAATCCTGGTAGGAACAAAAAATCAAATAGCTCTTTACGAGAGATCTCCGATTCTGGGCTTATTAGTTCTTTCTCAATCGCTTTTGCTCTAACTTTTTCAGCATCAATACCTTTTTCAGCATCAATACCTTTTCCATCATCAATAATTTGAATATAAACATTTGTTCCTGAGTAGTAAGCATTGAAAAGTATTTTACCTTTAGCTGGTTTTCCTTTTTTCACTCTCTCTTCGGTACTCTCTTCAATTCCGTGATCGATACTATTTCTTATGATGTGCATAACAGGATCGGCTAACATCTCGATAATATTTTTATCCAATTCGGTTTCGGTTCCACGAGACTCAAAAACAATATCCTTATCTAACTCATGTGACAGCTCGCGTACTAAGCGTTGAAAACGTGTAAGCATGTTGGAGACTGGTATTAACCTTATACTAAAAACGTCATCGCGTAAACGGCGGGTTATTTTTTCGATCTCCTCAGATATTGGAGCCAATCCGATGTGCTGGTTCTGCTGAGTGTATAATGATAGTTGCGCTTGTATTGTGACAAGTTCGCTAACCCAGTTTATCAAATTGTCAAGTTTTTCGCTTGATACTCGTATTGAAGCGATGGTCTGTTCCACAGAGTGTGAAGACTGCACTCTTTGCCTTTGGGTATTTTGTTCATTTCCGTTTTGTGCTTTTTCAAGGTCTGGTACGACAATGCTCAACTTTTCAAACAAATCAGCGTGATTTTTCAATAAAGTTTCTAATAGTATTTTTCTATGTGATTTTTCAGCTAACAAATTTTTATCGGAAAGCTTTGCTACTTCAACCTTTGAACGCTTATTTGTGAAAATAAAAACATCCATAATTGCATTTATGTCATCATCTGTAGCTACCAACAAATTCCAAGAGATATAACAATCAATTGGGTTGATTTTTTCATATTTCGGTATTTTGGAGTAAACCGGAACAATTAATGTTTCTCCAAGCTGACATATGTCGTCAATTAAAAAGAGTGGATTTGAACCGTCTTGAAAGAAGTCGGAAGAGGGTTCAAAATGAACAAAATATGTTTTTGTGTGATTACTTACCTTTTTATCATCGTCAGAGTTGTTTTTGAAATCATCTGATTTTAAGGCTCCTTTACTTAGAACTATCTCAATCTGCTCAATAAATTTATTATTCTCTTTCTCTAATTGAGCAACTGTATCTGGTGTCTCTTCTATCAAGTTACGCAAATGATCAACTGCATTAAGAGTTATATCAAGAATATCGTCTGTTACTTGGTATTCTCCTGTTCTAATTTTGTCGTAAATGTTTTCGAGTAAATGTGTAAATTTATCAATCAATGAAAATCCGAACATCGCACTACCTCCTTTAAGTGAGTGCATTACGCGAAAAACCTCTTCTACAATAGATTTATTGGCTCTATTGCCCTCCAACTTAAGAACCATATGTTCAAGCTCGGCAATAAGTTCTTTGGCTTCTTCTTTAAATTTATCTTTAAATGCTTCCATTATCTTACAACTTTTTTAATTGCTTCGAGTAGTTTCTCGGGAACAAATGGTTTAACAATCCAGCCGGTAGCTCCTGCCTCTTTAGCTTCCATTTTTTTTGCTGTCTGCGACTCGGTGGTCAAAAACAATATTGGAATAAATTTATATTCTTCTATAGTTCTAACTCTCTTTATTAGTTCAATACCATTAAGATTTGGCATATGCAAGTCGGTGATAATCAAATCGTACTTACGCCCATCGAGATATGTAAGAGCATCCTGTCCATCGATTGCTTTAACTACTTCGTGACCAGCATTTTCTAAAGTAAAACTAACCACCTCGCGAATACTTTCTGAATCATCAACAATTAATATTTTTTTCTCCATAGGAATTTATTCTTTATTAAATATTGTGATATTGGCATGTTGTAATAAAACTGATACTGATTGACTTAAATCGGCATCATATTGTACTTCAAGTTTTTTTGCTTCTCTATCGCGCTTAAATGCGTAAAGCAATTGTACGGCTGACAAGTCAAACGTTTCCACTTTTTCAAAGATAACTCTTATTTTACGATTATCAGTTAAAAACTCTTGTAACATTTTTTTTAATTCATTACTATTCGCAATGTTAATATCTCCTGAAAGTTTGATATTAACTTGCTTTTCTGTTTTTTTTACGTTTTTGCTCAGTGTTGACATATTTTGGTGTATTTTAATATCAAAACAATTCTGTATCCTACTCACTTTCTATATGTTGAAAATCCAGTTTTTTGCATGTAAATCCCTTTGCATCAAACCTAATAAGCAAATAAACAACTTTACTAACGTCGCCTTGCATTTTAACATGTTCGTTACATGCGAATTACTTAAACAAACTACGTGCCGACATTATTTAAAAAACATAAGTTGATTCTAATTTTTTACCAATGACCCTTTTTTGAGTATAAACAATATGTTATAAAAAATGTTTTCACGAAACTAAAAAATAACAAATAAGTCTGGCAAAATTAGATACTATTTACGATGCTTAAAAAACTTCTAATTTTACTTAACGAAAAAGTAATCGCAGATTAATAATGAGATGATGAAATAATAATTAATTTTGCCTTCGTTACAAGATATCTATTGGTATTGCAAATACTCTATTCATTGAGTTCTAATACCGATTGGACAGCTACTATAGTGCAAACTTCACTATCGTTTGTTTGGATTATGTTTCTGTTACATCGGTATTTAACCCTTAACTCCGCTCCATGCGGAGTCTGGGGTAAACCATTGTAAAATTTTATAAAAGATTAGACAATTTTTAAATTACAATTGGTATGAAAAATTCACATAGGATAATCTTCGTAAAAAACATTAAATCACTTTACAAGGTCTAAAAAATGACAAAAAATAATTTATTATTATCAGTTTTATCTGGGCTATTGCTTGCCGCCTCTTGGTTTATTAAGCCTTTTGCATTATTGATATTAATCGCAATTGTCCCTTTACTGCTTGTAGAAAACAGTGTTGAAGGTTTGAAAAATGCACGAAAACAAATGACTCTGTATGCCTCTATCACATTTCTCGTATGGAACTCATTAACAATATGGTGGATATATAATGCTACGCTTTTCGGCGCTATTTTTGCCGTTATTGGCAATAGCTTTCTTATGCTTTTTACATTCTATCTATACTTTTGGTTGAGAAGAAAGAGCAATTTTAAAATTAGTAGTTATACGTTAATTATATGGTGGCTGGCTTTTGAGTTTGCTTATCTGCGTACCGAAATATCTTTCCCTTGGCTCAATCTGGGAAATACTTTTAGCGCCACGCCTTCGCTTATACAGTGGTACGAATATACCGGAACACTCGGAGGAACACTTTTGGTATTGTTTGTCAATATATCGCTATCTAAAATTTTAATTGCATTTAAAGAGAGTAAAAACAATAAACACACTGTATATCAAACTATTGCAACTATACTTATTCCTGCTTTCTTATTTACATACAGTTGGTTTGTTTATAGTAACTACGAGGAAAAAGGCGAAGCGGTTGAAGTTGTTGTTGTTCAACCCAATATAGATCCATATTATGAAAAGTTTGAAGGACTTTCAGATCGCGAACAGTTAGATAGGATATTGGATTTAGCGGCAAAAAAAATCACCCCCAATACACGTATGGTCGTGGCTCCTGAGACTGCAATTACAGAATATATGTGGGAAAACAATATGGAGAACTCTATGTCGTCAATGGTGATACACGACTTTCTTAGCAATTGGCAAAATCTTTCTATACTCATAGGCGCCAGCACAAGAAAGATATACCGATATGATGAGACTCCATCTCCAACAGCTAGATCTTTCAGTGATACAGCAATTTTTTACGATAGATATAATACAGGCTTAATGTATGATTCGGCTAAAATACAGATACATCACAAATCGAAATTGGTGGTTGGAGTTGAAATGATGCCCTATCCAGAATATTTGAAATTTTTGGAGAGTATTAGCCTCAATCTTGGAGGAACAGTTGGAAGTCTTGGCACACAAGAAATTCCCTCGGTATTCAAATTTGGGAATATTTTAGCCGCACCTATAATTTGCTACGAATCGGTTTATGGCGAGTATGTTACTGAGTATGTAAGCCAGGGGGCAAATATGCTATCGATAATAACTAACGATGGTTGGTGGGGTGATACTCCAGGTTACAAGCAACATCTCTCATTTGCAAGCCTGCGAGCCATTGAGACCCGCCGAGCCATTGCCCGTTCTGCCAATACCGGCATAAGCTGTTTTGTTAACCAGCGTGGCGAAATATTACAGCCAACAGAGTGGTGGACACCTGATGTTATCTCCGACAAAGTTCATTTGAACACCGAAACCACATTCTATACAAAATATGGAGATTGGCTTGGAAGGGCTGCGGGGATATTCTCACTTCTTTTAATGGCTTACGGAATTACTCTTGTTTTACAAAGCAGGAGAGTTCCTTTAAAAAAAAGACACTCAAAAGAACTAGACAGTTAGACAAACAAAAAAACCGATAAATTCTTTTTAAAGAGTTTATCGGTTTTTCTATTTTGAACTATATTCGCCTTATTTTACGCTTATTACCAAGTATTTAGATTGTTGCCAAAATAAGTCGGGGTTCTCGATTGTAAGACTGTCAACGATTTTGTCGCCATGCAACGTATAACTTCCAGTTGGGTGCGAAGTAATAAGTTTTACTTTTTTGGAGCCTAAAACAAACGATTTTTTTACATATTTATCAACAGGTTCAAAATATTTAGTGTTCAAGTCGTCAGAGACTGTACGGGTTTTGCCCATGCCTATAAATCCACCAGATTTGTCAATTACTTTGTTTGCAATCAACTCTTTTTCAGTTCCAATAGCGTAATAAACTGTGTTAAGTTTTTCTTTTTGGTCAGCTATCTCAACTTTTTGTTCTTCAATTACCTGATGACGTTCCCGTGCCACAATACTCAGGCTGTCAACTTTTACGTTTAGACCTGTGATTTGATATTCCATTTTCTCAAGTTGACCTCGAAGCATCTCTATTTCAACTATTTTCTCTTCCATCTGTTTAGTCATACGCTCGACAATTGACTCCAAGTCTTTGTTTTTTGTCGATAAAGATTTGACGTTATGCGACATCTGGTTCAATTTTTTACGGTTCTGCAACAACATGTCGTAAATTGCATTAATTTGCTCGTTTACTTGTTCGTGTGCGGGTTTAGACTTTTCACCTGACACTGCAAGTTTGTTAATTATTCCCTCTTTCGTGGCAATACTGTCGAGATTAGACTGTATTGCATTAAAAGTTTCGGCAAAGTTAAAAAGAGCCTCCTCGTTTTGTCCTTGCTGATTTTTTAATTGTAGGTTTTCTTCTCTAAGTTGTTCAAGCTCAGCTTGATGTGTGTTACATGCAACCACTCCTAAAAGAGCTATTGCTAAAAAAGCTAATCGTTTCATTTTGTTATTGTTTTTATGGGTTTATTTTGTGAGTTAAAAGTTAAAAGTTTATAAAGTAGTTAGAACACAGATGACACAGATTTAACGGATTTATACGGATTTATACGGATTTTCATCTGTGAAAATCTGTATAATCTGTGTGTTCTGTGTTCTATTAATTGCTCATTGTTAATTGCTTTATTTCGGTATGTTCGCATATATTATTCCGTTGATTTTTGTTTAATATATTGTGTTATAGTTTCTTTTATGTCGTCAAACAATTCGTTGTTTTTCAGACAGTTAGTCAAATACTTATATCCCTCAGAATTAGTAATTAAATTAAAAGTTGAGTTATAATTAACGTCAAAAATCCAACTAAGTTGCATAACTAAAAAATCAGTCGCTGATTTTAGCTGTTGTTTATTTACAATCTTCTGATTTTTAAACTGTTGATATACTTCATCGGAAATTCCGCCATTCTTTTCTAAATCGAGTAAAACAGTTCTCTTGTTTTCATCAGACTCATTTTCTAAACTTGCTTGCATTACTCGGTAAACATCGAGTTTATCTGCATCACGGACTACTTTGGTTATAATTTCAGCTGTTTCATCGGGATAGTCCGTTACATATCTTTTGTTGTGATTTTTAACTGCATACAAAAGAGCCAACTGTTCGGGCGTACTGAAATGTTCAAGAAATCCTGTGTTTGAAAGCACATTGTGTCCCAAATCGCCATGATCGACTGATTTTAAGTCATCTAAAGTTCCGTAAAAATTAAGTTGCTCGAAACGACCTATATCATGCATTATCCCACCTACTTTACATAACAGAATTGTTTTGTCATCGAAATTCTCTGACTCTGCAATCTTTCCGGAAAGTTCGGAGACTTTTAAAGAGTGCTCTTTTTTTAGGTCGATGAGTTTTAAAAACTCAGGATCTTCGTCTTCATCGACAAAACAGTCGATGTAGTTTAAAAAATCGCTTTCGATTTCGTTAAAAAGGTCTAAATATTCAGACATTCTAATTTTGACATTATATCCTTAGCCTCATCAGTGCTTCTCCCACATATAAGCGGGTCGGGTTGAAAATCTGCACATATTTTCGGTCTATCAGGATGGTTATAAATTAAACATTTTAAGTCGTTTGACAAATAAAGACAACGCTCGCCCGCCTTTTTCCCGTTAGGGTGCAACGGACTTGGAGATGATATGGATAAATAGATACAACAAGCTGCACAGTTATCATGACACTCCATAATTAAATGTTGCCTATTGTATTGATATATTGTTAGTTGCAAATTCAATTCTATTAACACAAGCCTCAGCGCCGATGGTTTCGCATATTGCAAAGAGGTCGGGTCCGACCGAACCGCCTACCAACGCCAACCTAAGTGCATTAGCAACGGCGCCAAAGCCTAATCCGTTCTGCTCGATATATTTCGAAACGTTCTCCTTGATAGTTGCTGCCTCATATGGTGTTGTTTCATAAATTATTTTTCCAACATTAATTACGTGAGGAATTATATCGGCTTTCCAACGTTTCTTAACAACGCTTGGGTCGAACTCGGTAGGATTAATAAAGAAAAACCAGCCATGATCCCACAACTCGTGAGTAAAATTCAATCGCTCTTTAATAAGCTGAACAATTTTAAAAACGTATGAATAATTTGCTGTTATTCCCTTGTTTTTTAGAATATTAACAAACTCTACTGTCAAAAAATCGTCACTTTTCAGCAAAATATGTTGATGGTTAAACCAACGTGCTTTATCGGGGTCGAAACGTGCTCCTGATTTGCTTACGCGCTCTATATCAAATGCTTCTATTAACTGTTCAAGGCTAAAAATCTCCTGCTCGGTACCGGGGTTCCAGCCTAAAAGTGCAAGTAAATTTATTACAGCTTCGGGCAGATAGCCATCTTCGCGATATCCACGACTTACTTCTCCTTCGGGCGATTCCCATAACAACGGAAAGACAGGAAATCCCAATTTATCACCATCGCGTTTGCTTAGTTTGCCTTTGCCTTCGGGTTTTAAAATCAATGGGAGATGTGCAAAATTTGGCATCGAGTCTTGCCAGCCAAAAGCCTCATACAAAAGCACATGCAACGGAAGCGACGGCAACCACTCCTCGCCACGGATTACGTGGGTTATCTCCATTAGGTGGTCATCAACAACGTTTGCCAAATGGTAAGTGGGTAATCCGTCAGATTTGAAAAGCACTTTATCGTCGAGTATCTGTGTATCAACTTTTATTGTGCCTCTTATGATGTCGTTCATAACGACCTCACGGTTTTCAGGTATTTTAAATCTTACGACGTATGGCTCATCATTTTCAATTTTTTTCATCGATTCCTCTAAAGAGAGTGTCAGAGAGTTCTTCATCTGCATACGGGTAGTTGTGTCGTAGGTAAACACCTTACCTTGAGCCTCATACGATTTTCTTATAGCATCCAACTCCTCTGGTGTGTCGAAAGCAAAATATCCCCAACCTTTGTCAATCAGCTCGTTGGCGTATTTAACGTATATTTCGGAACGTTCAGACTGTCGATAAGATGCGTGAGGACCTCCAACGGTGTGTCCTTCGTCTATTTTTAGTCCAAGCCAACGAAACGACTCGATTATATACTCCTCTGCCCCGGGGACGTATCTTGTTTGGTCGGTATCTTCGATACGGAGTATAAATTGACCTCCGTTTTTGCGCGCAAAAAGATAGTTGTATAGGGCTGTCCTTACACCTCCGATATGAAGTGGTCCTGTGGGACTGGGTGCAAATCGTACTCTTACTGTCATTTTCTTTTTCAAATTATGACGCAAAGATACATGAAAACGAGTTCATGGGTTTATTATTTCGGATATTTTTTGATGACAGTAGAGGCTGTCTCAAAAGTAACATTTAACTAAAAAGTTGTAAGGTGGCTCAGAAGTGTCCAAATGCAAGGCACTGAGATTGAGGGCGAAGGAGCGTACATGAAGCGGTGCGCTGAGCGAAGCCGAAGTGTACATGACTGAGCCCGAATATCGAAGTAACGCAGCAGTTGGGCACTTATGAGACACCGCCTACAAAAAATCTGTGATTATCCGTTAAATCTGTGTTATCTGTGTTCCAATCGTATTTCTCTGATTTCTGACAATAATTTTCTTCTTTTTTGCCAGAGAGATTTGCTAAAAACAAGCAGTGCAATTAAATACAATATGCCTATTGCAATGCTGTAAATTAAAATTGTATCTTCTTGAATATCAACATGTTTAATCGCTAAAAAAGGGAATACAACTATTATTAATGGCAGAATAAACCACAACCAAATCATCTTTTCGTAAACGAAATATAACTGGTTTTTTAAATTTATTTGTAGGAATTTAGAGGTTGCCATATCAAATTTGCAAGATTTTATAAAAAAGAGAAGTGTAAATACTCCTTTAACTAACATGTAAATTGCAATAATAAACCAAGATATATATATGAACATGGTGCTTTTGTTTACAAAATTAAAATTCTGAATAGCGAGCATAGCGATTAAAAACAGGGAAACAATTATACAAAGAAGCCCCTCTATTGCTATTCTGTTTCTAACGAACCACGATTTGTGTTCAAATACAATAACGCAACAATCATCGCCTCTACTATCTAACTTTTTGTTCTTTTTTTGCCATGCCGATTTCAGTTCGTCTATTTCCATAACTACTCATCTGTTTTGTTTAGTTTTTTTAATTTCGATTTAATTCGGTGGATTTTTGTGCCAACATTGGTCTCCGATATACCAAGAATTTCGGCAATTTCTTTGTGCGACAAATCATCTAAATAGAGATAAATAATGGTTTTGTCCTCGCTGTTTAGTTTCTCAATAAGTCTGTATAAAACATTGATTTGCAAATCGTTGTCATCGCTACATGTTTCGCTTAATGTTTGATTATTTAAAGGGATATAGGTTATTTTGCGTTCGTTTCTTTTTTGTAAAAGAGCCGTATTAAGTGCCACTCTATAAAGCCAAGTTGACGGCTTACATCGCTGATTATTAATGAATTTAGGATAACCTTCCCAGAGATTCAGGACAATTTCCTGATACAAATCTTCTATGGCTTCTTTTTCATTCCATGCGTTGTAAAACCTGCATATCCGCAGAATTAGAGACCTGTTTTCAGAAATCATTTTTTCAAATTCCGCTTTCATTATGTATGTTTTACATGTGCAAGTTAAAACATTGAGCGAGACGACCTTAGCTTACCCTCTGTTAAATTTATTGAATTACTGTTTTTCGTTCCCAAATGTATTAAGTGGTGCCATAAACAATATACCATGTGCGGCTAAAAAGAGATACACGGTCAACAATATCCATAAAAAATTATTCATAAGTGCATCATTTGCACTAAAATAACAAATAATAGCGAAAAAGGGTATTGCTATGATAGATAAAAGATTGCGTTTTTTCATGCATCTCTTTTCTTCATCTGTCCATGCTAAGTCTTTCTTCCTAATCAATGCGACAGATAAAACTCCAAAAATAATTAATGGGATATAGCTCCATTCGTTTTGAAAAACGAGCAGAATAATTATACCTGCAATAGCTATTGTCAATTCAATAATGCCTTGTTTTTTCATGGTTGTGAAATTTTAATTTTTCTCCACTTTAGTTATCAATTGCCATTTTATGCGGGAGAAGTTTGCAATAATATGGTTTTGCTTTTATTTTATTAATTGCAAAAGTGTTGAAAAAATCACACGTTAAGCTTTCAAAACTTGTCGGATTGTTGAAATGTCGGATTGTTTACTTTTGATAATCAGGCTTTTATGTTATAAAAATTTCTAAAAAGTTTGAAACACAAGCTCAGTGATCGAGTGCACCGCGTTGTTAAATGCTTTAAACTTCACAAACATTTACTCTTTTTTTCAGCTTCGCTGAATTTTTACCTTAAACCATTGAGAAGTTAAGGGATATTAAGGGGGAGACGGAGCGTACTCCGTCTCTACAATCTCCACAATTTCAGTAAATTACATTATGGAATATCATCGAGTGCTACGCGTATTTCTTCATCAGAAATGGTGGCAATTTCGCTTTTATCGTAGATACGTAAGAGATATACCTCCTCGCGTTCCGCAATTTGTGCAAAGTAAATTATGCGTGCACCACCGCTTTTTCCTCTTCCCTTTGACTTTATAGACATTCGTATTTTGTACACGTCATGCGCTATCAATGTTCCGCAATTAGGGTTAACGGCGATCTGTTCGGAGACTTGGACTAAATCATCCTTTATCGACGGATACTTCTTTGCCAGAGTCTTTACCTGCTTGTCAAAGCGGGCTATCGTCCTAATCCTATATTTCATTCAAAAGCTCTGATAAAGGGCGTGTATCGATTGTTCCCTCTCGAAGCGCATTCACATCCTTAGCTATCTGTTGCACCTCGCTACTGAACTTTTTGTTATCCACTTTTTCTACAGTTACCGTGCGCAATCTGCGCATAATATTAAGCAGTATCCGACCAATTGCCTTACGCTCCTTAATGGTTACGATGTAAATATCCATGATAATCTTTTGTTTATGTACAAAGATAAGGTTTTTCTTCAACGCAACAATTTGCTATAAATAATTACGAATTAGAAATTAAGGAAAGTTAAGGACTTGGCGACTGCGAGGGTCGCATGAACATTAAATCTGTGATTATCTGTTAAATCTGTGTTATCTGTGTTCCAAATACTAATTGCTAATTGATTATCAGTTTTTACTTCTCGGGTCAAACCGATAATTTAGAGATATTACGTGCGAATAGAGCGCTCCCGAAACATTCCCGATATCTGTGTAGGCGTAATCTAATCCTAATCGGTTTATTTGCAAGCCTGCACCAATACCCGGCATAATTGTATAGTGTTTTTTCGATTCATCACCAATCTCCTGTTGAAGATTACGAACTCCAAACCGAGCGTAAACAATATTATCAAAGCTAAGCTCTAAGCCGAGTTGGGGATCCATGCTTATAAAATTAGTGCGAATAAGGGTGTTTCTTTTTTTATCTGTGGTGATATCGAGGTTAAACTCCCCTAAAATCTTAAAACGTTCGCGTATTGTATATGAATATGAGACTGCTCCAATAATTCGCGGGGTAGTTATTTCGAGTGAATTGGTAGGTATCTCATTCCCTGTCTCCTCGAATACTTCTCGTAAATCGCTTGTGTTGTAACTCCAAGCGTTAAAAGTACTTGTAACATCGCGGGCTGTTGCTGCAAAAACCAAATTGTTTAACACATATCTGGCGCCAACATCGAAACCAAAACCCCACGATTTTGCAAAATCGCCAGCCTTACGCCTTATAATCTTTACATTACCGCCTACTGAAAGGTTTTCGACTGGTATTTTTTGTGCAAAAGAGCCAATAAAAGCCATATCGGCAACCGAGAACGATGTTACACGGTCGTAATTTAAAACTCCGTCTTGGTACAAGTTCAGCGTATTAGGAATATTATCGACTCCAAATCTAATAAACGAAATTCCAGCCACCTGATCTTCGTTTATGCGGTATGCAACTGCTCCATAATCGTACTTTGCAATACCTGCAAAATATTCTGAGTGCATATATCCAACCTGCATATCGTTTTCCATTGACAATAGCCCCGACGGGTTGTAATAGGTTGAATAGATGTCAGTTGTTGAAGCTGCAACCGAATTGCCCATGCCCATTGCCCTTGCTCCGATGCCGATACTTAAAAATTCATTACTGTATTTCCTTACTACCTGTGCTGACAAAGAGTTAACGGAAAAAATCATAAAAAAAAGTAAAACTGCTATTGTGATCTTGCGAATCATACTATAGAATTATTTTTGTAAAAATAAAGAACGTTATTTCATTTACAAAAGTATGTTTCTTTTGAATTAGTAGTAACAAACAGTTGTAAAAATTAACAATATAATGTTTTGTTGTGCAATATAGTTAATTTTTTTTAATGGCGAAATGTAACGTTACGAATTGTGGTGAATTCAGATATTTTTGATTGCTTATTTTTATTATTTTTGCCCTAATGAATATGTTGCATCAATATATCAACTAAAAAAATCAAAACAATGCTTCAAGAACCAAAAAAATACACAGACACCGATCATTTCTTTTTTTATGCAGAAAACTTTTTAGAGGAAGTTTGTAATGCACCCAAAGACAAAGATGGCGTGTTTAAAATATTAGAATTACGAGACGGGGAAGTTGACCTTGTTTATGTAGGCTACTCAAACTCTGGCGGGCTATATAACGAAATTGTAGAAGGAATCCACTACGACAATAACCCAAGAAAATTAGCTTGGACATACCAGTTGCTGAGAGACGGAACCGATGCTCTCGACATCTATTGGTATTCAATAAATGGCAAAGGCAACCAAAAAAAAGCGCAAGTAGAAATGCTAAGAAACTTTGTAGCCATAAGAGGAGAATTGCCTAAGTGGAATAAATAACAACAAACAGCTAACGGCTGATATAAAAAATTAGCAAGAATGGATAAGTTAAATAATTGAAACTTAAAATACCTTTGTTTCAAATTAATTAACCGATGAAAGAAGATACAAATAACGAGTATCATAAAGCTGTAAATCAGACTATTGATTACATAAATGATAATCTTGGCGAAACTATTGACCTAAAGAAAATTGCGAAAATTGCCAATATTTCAGAGTTTCACTTTCATCGAATTTTTAAGGCATACATCGGGGAAACCATTGGCGCATATATCTCACGCCTACGTCTCGAAAATGCCGCACAAAAATTGCAAACTACAAATTTTACCCTTACCAAAATTGCAGAAAGAACAGGATACCAGTCGCAATATTCATTGTCAAAGGCTTTTAAAAATCATTTTGGAGTACCTCCCTCTGCTTTCAAAAACATACAAACCTATTTTTTATCACAAATTTCAAAGACAGAGCGAAAACCTCTCGAACTACACCCGAATATTGTTATCTCAGAAAAAATGAACCTTGTTTATATTCGGATAATAGCGAAATATGGTTCAGAGCATGATTATAGAACGGCATGGAAAAAACTTTGGCAATATGCAAATCAAAAAAACATAATCAGTGAAAACAGTGAGTTCATAGGATTAAGTTTTGACGACCCTAATATTACAAATCATGAGAAATGCCGTTTTTATGCATGTGTTTCGACAGATAAGCCCATAGAACCTGAAGGAGAATTTGGACTATATACTATTGAAAAAGGGAAATTTGCTATGTTTGTACATCAGGGCGCATACTCAGGGTTAAACAGTCTATACCAGTCAATCTACATGGATTGGTTACCGAGTGTAAATATTAAACTTAGACATAGCACACTTTTCGAAAAATATATTAATAGCTCTGATAAAGTAAAAGAAGCTGATTTGATAACCGAAGTTTATATCCCAATTAAATAATTTCAAAATTAACGATTATGGCAAAACAGAATAAAATGTGTCAAAGTTGTGGAATGCCGATGAGCAAAGACCCGCAAGGCGGAGGAACTAATGCCGATAGTTCAATAAACTTAAAATATTGTAGTTATTGTTTCCAAAATGGAGCATTTACGTACAATGGTACGGTTCAAGAGTTTCAGGAACTATGTCGCCAAAAGATGATTGAAAAAGGTTATAGTCGCTTTTTGGCATGGCTATTTACTCGTGGAATGAACCGATTAGAAAGATGGAAAAACAACTAAGCTATGGAAAAATTTATCACACTTAACAAATCAAACATTGATAAGGAGCATATTTGCTGTGCGTTTTCTGACAAGAAATGTAAAGAGGGCTACGATTTAAAAAAAGAGTGGCTTAAACGCGAATTTGATAACGGTTACGTTTTTCGCAGGATCGACGCACGAGCAAAAGTATTTATCGAGTATGGACCAGCCGAAAAAGGCTGGGTGCCAGTTAACGCTCCTAACTATTTGTTGGTTAATTGCCTTTGGGTTTCAGGACAATATAAGGGACAAGGTTACGCCAAAGAGCTATTGAGACTTGCGATTGAAGACGCTAAAGCACAAGGCAAAGAGGGATTGGTAACAGTCGCAGGAACAACCAAATTTCATTTTATGAGCGACACCAAGTGGCTTCTGAAACAAGGATTCGAAACTTGCGAAAAGTTACCGTCCGGATTCAGTTTACTTGTAAAAAAGGTTAGCCCAAAAGCAAACAACCCACAATTCAATGATTCCGTAAAAAGCGGAGAGTGTAATGATAAAAATGGATTAGTGGTTTATTATTCAAATCGTTGCCCATTTTCGGAATATCACGTAAATACTTCGTTGAAAGAGACAGTTGAAAAAAGAAAATTACCTTTAAAAGTCATCAAATTAGATACTATGGAGAAAGCTCAATCGGCACCTACACCAGCTACGATTTTTAGTCTGTTCTATAACGGAAAGTTCGTAACAACCGATTTGAGTGCGTGCATGGATAGCAGATTTGATAAAGTTGTGAAGCTATAAATAAGAAAAAAACGAGTAAAACATGTAGCAAAATAATACGGATTTTGCAAGTTTTATATTTACAAATGTTGTAGCTTGATTTCGTAAATTATTTGTTGTAGCCAATTCGAGAAAACCGACTCCTAATATTGAAATCATTATTTTTTAGAAATTGAAGAAAATGATATATTTTTGCAATTATGAGTTTGACAAAAAAACATACAGAATACATTAACTGGGTAAATGAACTAAAAACCTTAATTCAAAGAACTCAAATAAAAGCATCTATTTTGGTTAATAGGGAACTAATGGGTTTGTATTGGTCAATTGGCAAGTCGATTTCTGAAAAAGTAAATACTGCAAATTGGGGGAGTTCGGTTGTTGAAGAGTTGTCAAAAGATTTAAAAGAGGAGTTCCCAAATCAAAAAGGTTTTTCAAGAAGCAATTTGTTTTCAATGAAAAAATGGTTTGAATTTTATTCGCAATCAAAGATAGATATCGAAAAAATCCAACAACTTGTTGGACAAATTCCATGGGGACATAATGTCGTGATAATTTCAAAGTCAAAAAACATTGAAGAAGCTATTTTTTATTCAAACAAAACGATTGAAAACAATTGGTCACGTTCAGTTTTGTTGCATCAAATAGAATTGAATTTTTACGAAAGACATGGAAAAGCAATTACAAATTTCACAGAAACACTACCCACCCCACATTCTGAATTAGCAACAGAAACTCTAAAAGACCCATACAAATTTGACTTTTTGACATTACAAGAAAAAGCACTTGAAAAAGATATAGAAATTCAATTAGTTAAACATATAACTTCTTTTTTACTTGAATTAGGAACTGGATTTTCATTTGTCGGACAACAAGTTCCTGTGAAAATTGATAATCAAGATTTCTATATTGACTTACTTTTTTATCATATTAAGTTAAAGTGCTATGTTGTGGTCGAATTAAAAGCAATTGAATTTAAAGCGGAATTTGCTGGTAAAATGAATTTGTATTTGTCGGCAATAGATGATAGTTTAAAAACGAAAGCAGAAAACCCAACTATTGGATTACTGTTGTGTAAATCTAAATCTAAAATAATTGCAGAATATGCACTAAGAGGAATGACACAACCTATTGGAATAGCAGAATATGAAATTAACAATGCTATTCCGAAAGAAATAAAAACTGAATTACCAACAATTGAAGAAATAGAACTAGCTACAACAAAGGCTATACGTAATGCTGGCGACAGTAATAAATAGAAAGATTGTGCCAGTATGAAATTTAGCAATAAATTGAAAGTGAAGTACTTTAAAATCCGCACTACGCATAGCCCACACCGTTATGTGCGATGTTTAATCGTTTCCCCAAATGGATAAAGCACTATTAATTAAGAATATATGTAGATTGTTAAAGGATGGCAAAAGGCAAGATTGTATTGACTTTGCTAATAAGAAATATCCGTTTATTGAGAATTTACCACAAAAAAGACAGTATTCGAAATATCAAATGTGTAAGGTCTTTCTTAATGATGGATTTATTGACAGGTACTCTGGAGACAAATTAATATTTCCCGGACTTATTAAAATATTGACAATTGAGTTTCCTGATATTTTTAAATACCATAGAAATTGGAAAATGTCTGAAACTCACATGATTTATTGGGAGTTATTTCCAACTATTGACCATTTGATTCCAATTGCAAGAGGCGGACAGGATAGCGAGGACAACTGGATAACGACTTCAATGATTCGTAATTCAGCAAAGTCAAATTGGACAATTGAAGAAATTGGTTGGAAACTGCATGATAAGGGACAGCTAAATAATTGGGATGGATTAATAAATTATTTCATAGACCTAACAAACATAAACCAAGATTATGCAAAAGACAATTATGTAAAGGATTGGAAAACTGGATTATTAAAAGCTATGGATGAATTAAATAAATTAGGTAAGAATAAATAAAACTCAACACACTGCAAACCCAACTATGACATTTTTTAATTGGGATAAAGTTGCTAATGATTGGCTAAAATGGCTGAATAAAAAAAATACGAACGCATAACATTATTAAAAACAAAAACATGAAAAAACAATTACTAAAATTACTGTTACTTGGATTTATAACAATCCCAATATTTGCATTTGCACAGGAGAAAACAAAAAGTGAATCTGGCTCAATAATTTTTGTAAATCAAGTAAATTCACTCGATGAGCTATTAGCGAAATTCAAAGGCAAAATGTTGATTTCTGGGCATCATGGTGCGTATCGTGTATTGAGGAGCTAAAACACAACGAACAGCTTGACAGCTTTATGAAAGAAAATGGCGTAGTTAGATTATATATTGCATTGGAAAAACGTGAAAAAGATGAGGCTTCACAACAAAAAAGTATAGAAAAATGGCGAGAAAATGTTTTTAAGTACAATTTGTCGGGATACAATTACTATGTTCAATTAAGAAGTGACTTTTCTACAGGTATCGTTGAAAAAATAATGAGTGGGAAATTGTCACTACCTCGCTTTGCTATAGTTGATAAAAATGGTGTTATTGTCGATAGAAATGCAACTAAACCATCGAAACCAGAGAAATTAATTAACCAACTACAGAGATACATAAAGAGAGATTAACGGATACTAACAACTGAGCTTGCTTCAAGCAGCGACCATTGTGGCAAATTAAGGTTGAAAGTAGATTAACCATCCAAAATCGAGTTATATGAAAGCGAAACCCTACATAAAAGAGTAAAGCAGCTGTTTTCCGGAAGAAAACCGAGTAATACCAATCGAGTCCACTATGAAGACCTTCTTTTTACACAAAGTAGTAAAAATGCATAATTATTCTTAGTACATGACAAAAATTTTAAAGAAGTCGAAAGACCGAAGTCGGAAGTTGGAAGTCGGAATTGTCCGTAGGACAAAAACATGAGCTAATCCAAAAACATGAATCTTTAAAAATCAACCATATCATAAAGACGCAGTCTTTCCTAAATTTTTCTTAACTCCTTCATGGTTATTTAGTTAACGTCCACGCACCCCGTACCTCGAACCTCGCAACCCGCACCATCAATTATTTTTTGTCATGTACTAAGACAAATATTAGTAAATCCTTGCATTTAAGCAAGATAAAAAGCATGTATTTTACTAAAAATCAAAAGAATAAGACTTTTTTAGTAAACCCTAATTTAAATGAGTGCTCAGATTCTTATATAAAAAGACATAGGTCTTCTTGCTTTTTAAAACTTCTACTTTCAATAACCCTTCATCAGGCTGGCTAATCTCTATATCTTCCTTTTTCAATTTTTTTAAATATGTATCTTCTGCGACATAAACATGTTTTTCTGTTATGATACAGCCATAGCGATATCTAAAAAAATACCAAATTGAATATGCTATGAAAAACGACCCAAAATAAAAGTTGTAGCTATAACTATCAGCCTCTGTTTGAGCTACATGTTTGTAAATACCAGTAAATATCCACAAAATACCTGCAGCCGCAAAACAAACGGAAGCAAGTGTAACCATACCTCTATTTTTAATTTTAACCGATGCTTTACTCAATGTTTTACGCAAAATAATTAGATCGATTAAAAGCACAATTATCGTCATTATGAAAAACAGTTCGAAACTAATTTCCAAGTTGACAATAAAATACAACAATGTGCAAACAATTGCATTAACTAATGCTAATATCAAAATTAGTGAGCCTTTCATAAGTTTGTTATTTTTGAGATTATTAGGAATTTATTCTATAGAGTTAAGTTTTGACGTGTTCGTTTTATAAGTTTGCAATAATTATTACAGGAAGAACAATAGCTGCATTATGTACAGCGTGAATTAGAGCAGTAGAAAGCATTGCATGTTCTCTTTTACGATAAAATATGTAGTAGCTTATTGCTAGCATTATGCCGCCTACTACTTTATGTATAAAAGAAACTATTCCTAAAAAAGGTCCAGTTGTCCAAACAGCTTGATGTGCTAAACCAAACAACAGTGAGCTAATAGTAATATACATTATAGGTACTCCTGTTTGTCTAATTACTTTTAAAAATTGGAATATTAAGTGCTGAAATATTGAAGTTTCAATTATTGGAGCTAAAATCAAAGCGCTAATTGTAGCAATAATTGCATTTTTTGTAGGAAAATCAGAATTCAAATTTTGAAAATAATTTTCTAACTGGAGATTTAGCAAGATGTTTGCTAAGAGTATAAATCCTATGAAAATAAAACTTATTGTTACTTTTAGAATTACAATTAGCAAAACAATTTTCTTATACGAAATCTGTTCAATTTTGGTTCGTAAAAGAACTAATTTTCGACCTGTTTTCATCTAAGTTATTAATGCGAATTTAAAGGGCGATTCAATAAGCAAATGTAATTTTTATTTGCAAATTTATAATTAATATCTACGTTTTTATTGTTTAAAACTTTTTTGTTTTCTGTCTATTTCGCTGCTATATCTGATTTTTGTTCAAAAAACAGAGTCAGTTTATACATATTTTTACATTTCTGAAAAACAGGAACTTTTCGTCTTATTATAATTTTTTTCTTGTATAAAAAGTGGCTAAATTTGTACATAATTTTAATGATGATACTATAATGAATGGAAAGACAATTGTAACCGGTGTAATAGGTGCAGATGTTCATGCTGTGGGAAACAAGATTCTTGCTTATGCTTTGGAGCAAGCCGGATTTAAAGTTATTAATTTAGGAGTGATGGTATCGCAAGAAGAGTTTATTGAAGCAGCATTGGAAACCAACGCCGATGCTATTTTGATTTCTTCACTGTACGGGCACGGAGAAATTGACTGTAATGGACTGCGCGAGAAATGTGACGAAGCTGGATTGAAGGATATACCTCTTTTGGCAGGTGGAAATCTCGTAGTAGGAAAACAGAATTTTGAAGATGTGGAAAAACGATTCCTCAATATGGGTTTTACTCGTGTTTATCCTCCCGGAACTACCGTAGAAACAAGCATTGCTGATTTGAATGAAATTCTTGGATTATAACTCAATAGAAGTTTGGTTATAGTTCGCCTATAGTTTGTCGTATTGCCGACCACATCGGTTATACAACGAAACTACATAGCTTATTTAAGCACAGCCAAAATGTGCGAATAGAATAATATTAAGTAGATACTATGAACATCCTTACAGCAGACATTGGAAGCACTTATACTAAATTGACAGCAATTGATGCTGTTGCAAAGAGAGTTCTTGCTACGTCCATAGCTTTTACCACCATCGAAACCGATGTGATAGAGGGCTTTATGTCTGCATTTTCCAAATTAGAGAAAAAAATAGGAGAGTTTAAATACAATGAGCTTCTTTGTTGTAGTAGCGCTGCAGGTGGATTAAAAATGGTAGCGTTAGGGCTTGTTCCTGAACTTACCGCCAAAGCAGCAAAACTCGCTGCCGCAAGTGCCGGGGCAAAAGTGGTAAAAACTTATGCTTTTGAAATATCGGAAGCTGAACAGACCGAAATATTTGAAATTAATCCTGACTTGGTATTGCTGTGTGGCGGGACTGATGGCGGAAACAAAGAGGTAATACTTGCCAATGCTCGTCGTCTGTGTCAGGTTGACTGCCCGTTTACTACTATCGTTGCGGGTAACAAGAGCGCATCTTTTGAGCTTAGAGAGATTTTTGAAGCATCAGGAAAATCTTTTGAAATCACAGAAAATGTGATGCCTGAATTCAATAAGCTAAATATCGAACCTGCAAGGCTAAAAATTAAAGAGCTGTTTATCAGCCGAATAATAGAGGCAAAAGGATTGAGTCGCATCCAAAAAATGTGTAAAACTGATATTATCCCAACGCCACTTGCAGTGCTGAACGGATGTGAACTGTTGAGCAAAGGAACAAAACTCAAGAACGGTATAGGCGATTTACTTGCCGTAGATATTGGCGGAGCAACCACCGATATATATTCCATAGCAGACGGAAAACCCACCATAGAAAACGTAATCATAAAAGGATTGCCCGAACCATTTAGCAAACGCACAGTTGAGGGCGATTTAGGAATGCGTTACAGCCTGTCGTCTCTTGCCGATGAGCTTGACTTAGAGACTGTTGCAGAAGAAATTGGCTTGCAATCAACAGATATTTCAAATTGGGTAAAAACGTGTAGTGCAAATCCCGATACGTTGGCAGAACCTCAATCCAAGGAGCAGAAAATAGAAGGGGCGTTAGCGCGTGGCGCCGTGAAAATTGCTGTGGAACGTCATGTTGGAGTTTATCAGCCGGTATATACGCCTTTTGGACAGGTCTTTTCGCTTACCGGAAAAGATTTATTGGCAGTGCCTTTTGTTATAGGAATTGGAGGTGCAATTATCAATGCAGAAAACCCAAAATATATTTTGGAAGGTGCTAAGCTCCAGTCAGATGATTTTGTTTACGCAAAACCTAAAAATCCCGACTATTTAATCGACAAAAAATATATTTTCGCCTCTATGGGTTTGCTTAGTTCAGATTATCCTGATTTGGCATTGGAATTGATGAAAAAAGAGATAAAACAACCGAAATAAACAGAATAAAAAACTAAAATAATGCAAATTAAAAACCAAAAACTTTCAGATGATGCATTCTTTGCCGAGCGCAAGGAAGTTCTCGAGCACTGGCACACAGGAAAAGGTGTTAATTTTGATGAAGCCGTTGAATATCAAAAATCTATTCCAAAAGCGAAACGTTTTGGAGATAAACTCTCTAAAGCTGTTACCGATGGTATTACACTTATCCAGCCACGTGCAGGCGTAGCGCTTTACGATGAGCATATCAAACTGCTTAACTTTCTTGAAACCGAAGGCGAGGCAGACCTACTTCCCACAACAGTTGACAGCTATACTCGTTTAAATCGCTATAATGAAGCCGAAACAGGTATTGAGAGAAGTAAAGAGACAGGACGCTCTATGCTTAACGGTTTTCCTATTGTAAACTATGGAGTAGATATTTGTCGTCAAGTAACCTCGGCACTTAAAAATCCTGTTCAGGTGCGTCACGGAACGCCTGATGCTCGCTTGCTTACTGAAATAAGCATCGCCGGAGGATTTACCTCATACGAGGGCGGCGGAATTTCATACAATATACCTTATTCAAAAGCTCACTCTATTGAAAAAACCATCGCACATTGGCAATACACTGACCGATTGGTAGGCTTGTATGAAGAAGCAGGAGTTTCTATTAATCGCGAACCATTTGGTCCGCTAACAGGAACGCTTATTTCTCCTTGTATTTCCAACTCTGTGGCTATCATTGAAGCATTGTTGGCTGCCACGCAAGGCGTAAAAGATATCACAATAGGTTACGGACAATGTGGAAACCTTATTCAGGACGTTGCTGCCATTCGTTCACTTAGTATTCTTGCTCGTGAATACCTTGATAAGTTCGGTTTCAAAGATGTGCGAATTACTACAGTTTTCCACCAATGGATGGGTGGTTTTCCACAAGATGAAGCCAAAGCTTTTGGCGTAATTTCGTGGGGCGCTGCTGCGGCTGTACTTGCAAAAGCTACTAAAGTGATTGTTAAAACACCACACGAAGCAATGGGAGTACCCACCAAAGAAGCCAATGCAGCAGGATTACGTGCTACCAAACAGTTGGTTTCAATGGTGAAAGACCAGGATTTTCGTTCTATTCCTGCGGTAATTGCAGAAAGTGAAATCATTATGAAAGAGATGCATTGCATTTTAGATAAAGTGGAAGAATTAGGCAAGGGCGATTATGCCGTTGGAACGGTTGCAGCCTTTGAAGCAGGAGTATTGGATATTCCATTTGCGCCAAGTCGCTACAATGCAGGAAAAGTTATGCCCGCTCGTGATAACGTAGGGGCTGTTCGTTTCTTAGAAATAGGCAATATGCCTTTTACGCAAGACCTAATCGATTTCCATCGCCAAAAATTAGAAGAGCGCGCTAAATACGAAAAACGCCCAGTTAGCTTCCAAATGGTTATCGATGATGTTTACGCTATAGGCAAAGGCTTTTTAGTAGGAAGACCAAAATAGTTTACGATTTATTTTTCTATACAAACCACATAGTTACATAGAAATTGTTTAGATGATTACGAAAGGATATTTAGATAAACTAACTTACGATATTATTGGTGCGGCTATTGAAGTTCACAAAATTATGGGACGTGGCTTACTTGAAAGTGTGTATCATCAATGCCTGATGGAAGAGTTTCATCATAGGAAAATAAATTTTCTCACAGAGATGAAAATTCCTGCAATGTATAAAGGAAAGAATTTAAACATAGATTTTCGTTGCGATTTTTATGTTGAGCAATCTATCGTAGTTGAGATAAAAGCAGTTCAGGAATTAACGTCGATTCACGAGACACAACTTCTCAACTATATGAAACTATTAAAATGCCCGAAGGGTATTTTAATAAACTTCAACTGTTCAAATATTTTCAAAGAGGGACAAAAAACATTTGTCAATGAATATTTCAGAGCTTTACCCAATAGCTAATAAACTATGTATCTATGTGGTTAAAAACTTTTTACATTAATCTTTTATAAAATATGAAAATTACAAAAATTATATGTGCTCCCGGAAAAACAGGCTTTTTCTTCGATGACCAAAAAGCCATTAAACAGGGAGCTAAAATCGATGGTGAATTCTATGAAGGAGAGCCAGTAACGCCAGGATTTACAGCAGTACGTCAAGCCGGAGAATCTATCTCGGTTATTTTTGTTCTCGAAAACGGAGCATTGGCTCACGGCGATTGTGCTGCCGTTCAATATTCGGGTGCAGGTGGTCGAGACCCACTTTTCCTTGCCGAAAACTTTATTCCTGTCATTGAAAAATATGTCGCACCGCTTTATGTCGGAAAAGAGATTACCAAGTTTCGTGAAATGGCTGAATTGGTGGACACAGGAATAAATCCAGAAAGAGGAAAGGTGTTTCATACCGCTATCCGCTACGGTGTTACGCAAGCCCTCTTAGATGCAGTAGCTAAAAGTCAGAATAAACAAATGGCGCAAGTAATTGCAGAGGAGTACGGAACGGAAATTTCAAAAAAAATGATTCCTATTTTCTCGCAATCGGGAGATCTCCGCTACCTGAACGCAGACAAAATGATTATGAAAGGTGCCGATGTGTTACCACACGCGCTTTTCAATAATGTAGAGACCAAAGTGGGCTTGAATGGGGAAAAAGTCAAAGATTATATCAAGTGGTTGAGAGACAGAATATTGAAGCTCAAACCGTACGATAGTTATAATCCAACAATCCATATAGATGTTTATGGTACATTAGGAATTGTTTTTAATGATGATTTTGAAGCTATTGCAAATTATATAGGAGAACTTGAGAAAATTGCCAAACCGTTCCGTCTCCGTGTTGAAGGTCCGGTAGATATGGGCGAGAAAATTGCTCAAATGGATGCACTACACACTATCCGTCAAAAGATGGAGGAGAAGGGGATTAAGGCAGAGATTGTTGCCGACGAGTGGTGTAATACGTTGCAAGATGTGATAGATTTTTCAGCACACAAAGCGGGACATGTGATTCAAATTAAAACGCCCGACCTTGGCGGTATCAACAACACTATCGAAGCTGTTTTATACTGCAAAGAGCATGAAATGGGAGCATACCTCGGTGGTACATGTAACGAAACCTGTCGCTCGGCTGAGGTTTGTGCACATATTGCCATGGCGACATCGCCTGTTCAGTATCTTGCTAAACCCGGTATGGGCGTTGACGAAGGATATATGATTGTATATAACGAGATGAGTAGAATTCTTGCTCTTTGCAAGTAGTTGTCTTTGCTAAAGTCAATAAGTATCAGCTCAATAGAAATTTATAATAAAAATGAAAGAACTAAGAATATTATCCCCCACAGCTATTCTCGGATACGGATTTCCGATGGAATCGTTTGTGGAAGGAATGAAACGTAAACCGCACGTAATAGCAGTAGATGCAGGCTCAACCGACCCAGGACCATATTATTTAGGTGCAGGAAAGTCGTTTACCGACCCCAATTCAGTTAAACGCGACTTAGAGATTATGATTCCCGCCGCAATAGAAGCAGGGATTCCTCTAATTGTTGGTACTGCTGGAGGTTCTGGTGCGCGTCCGCACGTGAATCTCACAGTAGATATCGTAAAAAATATCGCACGTGAAAAGAAACTGTCATTCAAAATGGCAGTTATTCAATCGGAATTTGATAAGGAGTTTGTAAAAGAGAACTTGCGAAAAGGAAATATTACGCCTCTCAATCCTGCTCCACAAATTACCGAAGCAGATATTGATGAATCTGTACATATAGTTGCACAAATGGGAGAGGAACCATTTATAGAAGCGTTGGAAAACGGGGCAGATGTAATTCTTGCCGGACGCAGTTACGACCCATCTGTCTTTTCGGCACTTGCTATTAAAAATGGTTTCAACAAAGGACTTGCTATTCACTTAGGTAAGATTTTGGAATGTGCAGCTATTGCAGCCTTGCCCGGTAGCGGAAGTGATTGCATGTTTGGATATCTACATGAAGATAATTTCGTGCTCGAACCGCTATCGCCTTTGCGTAAATGTACTACGCTTTCTGTTGCAGCGCATACGTTGTACGAAAAAACTAACCCATATATTTTGCCCGGACCAGGTGGTGCAATCAATTTACATGAATCGAAATTTGAACAAATTGATGATAACAAAGTACGCGTTTCAGGAAGCCGTTTTGTGCCAACAGAAGAGTATTTTGTGAAATTAGAAGGCGTTAAACGTGTGGGTTACAGAACAATCTCGTGTGCAGGAGTCAAAGATCCGATTATGATTTCAAAAATCGATAGTGTTACAGAAAGTGTGAAAGATAGAGTAAAAAACAATTTTGAATCATACGGAATAAAAGATTTCTTCTTAGATTTTAAAATCTATGGTAGAAATGGCGTTATGGGAATGTTTCCGGATGCTCCACACAGCAAAAGCGACGAGTTGTTGATTATTATTGAAGCAGTTGCACCAACACAAGAGCAAGCCGACACAATTTGTGGATTTGCTCGCAGTACAATGCTACACTTCGGATACGAGGGACGTATAGCTACGGCAGGAAACTTAGCATTTCCTTTCTCGCCATCAGATGCGAAAATGGGAGAGGTGTTTGAGTTTAACGTATATCATTTAATGAAAGTAAAAGATCCTAAGACATTGTTTCCGATAGAATATATCAAGTTTTGAGTATCGCTCTAAATTATTGTATATCAATTAAAAACAGACAAATGAAATATAAATTAACAGAAATAGCTTCCGTTATTAGAAGCAAAAACTCTGGTCCTTATGAGTTGACGTTCGACGTAATTTTTAAGGATTTTGAGATGTACGAACGTGTTAAAGCAGCAAAGATTTTCAATGAAAAAATGTTTGCTTCGTTGTATCATGTGCCCGAATCAGATATTATCGGTGTGGTGCATTTCGATCCTGCAAAGGCGATAAAAACCACTATCGTTCGCCCCATCTCTTCGGGAGCATTGGGCGAAACTGACGTTTATGGCGCACAACAACATGCCCCGTTGATGAACTTTACGTTTGAATTATAGAATAGCTATTAGCCGTTAGCCATTGGCTGATAAACCAAATCATGTGCGAATCAACTAACGGCTAAAAGCTAACAGCCAATAGCCAACAGCTAATAAATAAAATTATGCACAATTTCATTCAGGAATACATGGTTTCGTCTCAATATTTCGCACCGCGCGGAAAAGAGCGGCTTATGTTTCTCGGTGAACAGATTTCACATCGACATCTCAATTTCAACGACAAACTTATTGCAGTATTGGGCGATGCAGGTGCAGGGAAATCATCACTAATTAAAGGAATGTTTCCCGGTCTGCAACTATCTAATGATGATGATATTGTAAATCCTCACAAAATGCTGCAAGTGCGAAACTCAATGATGGAAGTCGATGAAGCAACTACATTTCATATCGATATTCGTTTTCAAATGGCGTTTACGCAAATGTACGAGATTGTTGAATACGTGAACTCTTTGTTAGAACGAAATCGCCGTGTGGTAATCGAGCATTTTAACATGTTGTATCCTGCATTGGGCAGAAATGCAGATATTATTGTAGGTATTGGCGAGGAAATCATCGTTACACGACCCAGTCTTTTCGGTCCTCATCCTGAGAGTGTTTACAAGATTGTGCACGAATCACTTAGGTATCGAAAAATGGCGCATTCTGCCGAAGAAGTCACTACAGAAGTTCTTCATGAAACCTTTGATATTAAGGAGGGAGAATATTTCTTCTCTGATATCAGAAACGGATTTGTGATTAAATTCTATAAAAAACCAGACATTGATTTGGAAAAGCTCGCACGTCTAATTGACGAAAAAATTGCCCAAAATCTGCCTATTTCATATTGCGATGAAAATCATATTATGCTGGGAGAAAGAGTTGTAAGTTGTGATGGACCGCGCTTGCATGTGAAAAACACATCAGAAATTGAAAATTTCTCGCTTGTCAAGCGCTTTGTGTACGATTCAGTTACCAACACATATTGCTTGATTGGTGTTGTGGATAATTATACAGAAGATTTAGAAAACCGAAATACACGTTATTTCTTAGCTAGAAAAAATTTAGAATGAAAACAGTAAAAGTCTCAGACATTACCAATTTGGTTGAAAACCTTTGTATCGACGCCTGTTGCGATATCAGCGACGATATAAACAATAAGTTTAAAAGCTGTTTAAAAACTGAAAAATCGCCTCTTGGCAAGAATGTTCTAGAAACACTTATCGAAAACGCCAAAATTGCTCGTGATGAGCGTAGCCCAATGTGTCAAGACACCGGCGTAACAGTGGTTTTTGTTAAAATGGGACAAAACGTAAAAATAGAGGGCGGATTTATCGAAGATGCTATTAATCAAGGTGTTCGTCAAGGATACGAAAAGGGATATTTACGTAAATCGGTGGTACGCAGCCCAATAGATCGTGTAAATACAGGCGATAACACGCCTGCCGTTATCCATTACGAAATTGTTCTCGAAGATGTTTTTCATATTACCGTATCGCCCAAGGGCTTCGGTAGTGAAAACAAAAGCGCGTTGAAAATGCTTACACCAAGCGAAGGTGTTGAGGGTATAAAGCGTTTTGTGATAGATACAGTTTTGGTAGCCGGAGGAAACCCTTGTCCACCAATTATTGTAGGTGTTGGCATTGGTGGAACCATGGAGAAAGCAGCGCTAATGAGCAAAAAAGCATTGCTTAGACCGTTAGATACAAAAAACCCCGATCCTGTACTTGCCAACTTAGAGGCAGAGCTACTTACCGAAATAAATAAACTCGGTATCGGTCCCGCTGGATTTGGAGGAACAACCACCGCTTTAGGTGTTCATATTTTGACATATGCTACACATATTGCAGGGCTGCCCGTATCTGTTAATATCAGTTGTCACGCAACCCGACACGCAGAGAGCGAACTGTAAAACCAAGAGTAGATAACTTATATTTTATGCAACAAAATTTAGAACTATGAGTAACAAAAAAATACTACAAGCGCCATTTTCAGATGAGACTATTCGCTCACTTCGCGCCGGTGATATGGTTTATATTTCAGGTACGATTTATACAGCCCGCGATGCCGCACACAAACGACTATACGAAATGCTTCAGCGCGGAGAACCAATGCCTTTCGATTTTAAAGGACAGGCTGTGTATTATGCAGGTCCGGCACCTGCTAAGCCGGGGAAACCAATTGGTTCTGTTGGTCCCACTACTGGCGGAAGAATGGATGCATATTCGCCCACACTTATAGCCGAAGGGCTAAAAGTTATGATTGGAAAAGGTACACGCAGTGCAGAAGTTATTGAAGCAATGAAAACCCACACAGGGGTTTACTTTGCCGCTATCGGCGGAGCAGCTGCACTAATGGCAAAATGTGTTATAAGTGCAGAAGTTATTGCATTCGACGATTTGGGAACCGAAGCAATACGTAAATTGCAAGTTAAGGAACTGCCAGTCGTTGTTGCGGTCGATTCCGAGGGAAACGATGTTTACAAAATGGCAATCAGCAATTTTCTAAGGAACGAGAGCAGAGCCAAACTTATTTGAGATATGCCGAGTGACGACAGCAATGTACTGAGCTTGTCGAAGTGAAAAGGCAGCGAAGCTGAATTATCAATGCTTGCACTGAGCAGAACCTAAGAGAACAATTAACAATTAGTGACGTGTGTCGTATATTCAGAATTGATAAAATATAAATCACAACATATTTTAATATATTGACAAACAATAAAATAAAGGCGAGGTTTAAAACAATCACCCATTGATTTTTCTAAAAAATATCCTAAACTATTTTCCCAGATTAGTATATTTAAAGTTTAAAAAACTGACAAAAACAGAAAGGAGTGTACCTATGCTTAAAACAAAAGTTAACTACAATATAAAAAAACTTGGTCTAATAACTGTAATTGCAGTGTTATTCTTGGTTGGATGTAAGAACAAAGATCCTGAATTACCGCCGCATGGAAAACATAATACTGTTTATGAGTTTGATAGATATAATTTTACAGATGTTTTAGTGGAAAATCCAAATATTCAGGCATCAATTGATTCTGTGCAAGTGTACAATGTTATATTGCGTGCAACTGGAGATTGGAGCTATTGCAATGAAGCAGTTAGTTATGTTTTAATTAATATTGGTCTTGTTCCGTGGTTTGTTGCCTCTGAAAAAATTAAAGGCAATGGACTTTTAAACTTTCAATCATTGGAACCTGCGGACAGCCTGTGGCTAGTACAGCATGGATATAAGATTAGAGACGAGTAGGATGAAAACAAAATAGGTATTACTTCCTATATATGTATGATATGCGTAGTGCACTAAAAGAGACTGTCTGAAAGAATAAAGACAGCCCCATTTTTATTTAAAATCGTATGACGCTGTCTCAAAAGTAATACCGATTGGACAGCTACTATAGTCCAAACTTCACTATCGTTCGTTTGAACTATGTATCTGTAGCATCAGTATTTACCAGTGTAAAATTTAACCATATTAACAGTTGATGTTCAGCAGTTTGATTTATCGTTTATTAGTATTGTTTGGTTGCTATAAAATGTAATATAGTGTTTTTTATTGGCGAAAAAGATTTATTTTTACAATATAGAATTATCTTTGCATATCTTCAGTAAAGTAAAAAAATTAGGAATCGGAAATAAGTCGCTTTTTAACTCTATTTCTCAGATACCTAAAATTAAATAAACATTTATATTAGCTAAAAATTATCAAAGGCATGATTAAAAAATTAACACTTTTGAGAGTTGTAATATTTCTTTGCATCGGGGTCTTATCCCAGCAAGCTGTAGCGCTGCAAAATGATGCGTCAAAAGACCCAACGGTTATTTTGATGCAAACAGGAACTGTAACCACCTGTGATGCTTTCTTCTATGATAGTGGGGGACCCACAGGTAACTACTCAGCAAGCGAGAACCATTTTCTGGTTCTTATACCAGAAACCCCTGGTACTCGAATCAAGATAACTTTCCTCGAGTTTGAAACGGAAAACAACTACGACAAGTTATTCGTTTACAACGGTGAAAGCCCAACTGATCCACTACTCGCCACTTTGACAGGATCAACTGTTCCTACAGAGCCATTCTACGGTGATAATCAAAATGGAGCGCTTTCGTTCAAATTTACATCGGATGCTTCTTTAAATAAAGCTGGATGGAAAGCTACTGTAAAGTGTTATACCCCTGTACCAAATAACATGGTGGCAATTTCATTGAACACAACTAATTATGCAACAGTTAACTTGCCTAAAACTATTCCTTTCGCTTTCTTTAACCAAGGTTCTCAGGCTGTTACAGGTTCCCAATATTCTGTTCAACTACAAGATGCAGCAAACAACGTACTGGCAACTGCAAACGGTATTGATTTAATCCCGGGAGAACATGCATCTATTGACCTAATATGGACGCCTACAACAACAGGAACAACTGATATTAAAGGTGTTATACTGTTTGCTGAAGATCAAATTCCTGAAGATAATTCTACCCCATACACCACGTTTACAGTACATCCTACAGGTACATACGTTACACAAATTGGTTCAGGAGCAACAGTGTCAAACGTACGTATCCCTTTTGACTTTTACTACAAAAACAGCTACGCTCAAACTATTTATACAGCCGAGCAACTTGGTGTTGATAACGGTGTAATTAATTCAATTACGTATAAATATAATTTTCCTGTCTCAAACCCAGGCACGAAAGGAATAAAAGTTTGGATTGGAGAAACAACTCTAACAAACCTTAACGGTGGATTTATAAATCCAAATGAGTTAACATTGGTTTACGATGGTGATGCAGATTTCCACAGTGGAATAAACGAAGTTACAATTAATTTACAAACACCTTATGTTTATAGTGGTACCAACTTGGTAATTTATACATATAGAAATCTTGACACACAATGCTACACTAGTAGTGACCTATTCTATGTAACAAGTACAGAGGAGAATCGCTCTCGTCGTCGTCAGTCTGACTCACAAATTAACCCACTTGCACCATCAGGAGGCTTTTCGACCATTTACATTCCTGATATTTCCATAGTTTTTTATATAACTGAACTTGGAACAATTTCAGGTAATGTAACATGCGAAGGCGCCCCCGCAGCAGGTGTTACAGTTAAAGTGATTGACGGTACTCGAGAAGCTACTACAGACGCAGCTGGACATTACACTTTACCATATTTGATACCGGGAACACATAGTGTTGAGTTTACCAAATTTGGATTCACTGACATCTTAGTAGAAAACATTCAAGTTGTTGGTAACGAAACTACTACTGTTAATACAACAATATCACCAATTCAACAATATATGGTTAGTGGTACTGTTACAGCAAGCGACACCGGTCTTCCTTTAGAAGGCGCTATTGTTAACTTCTATGGCTATGCCGACTACACCGATACCACAGACGCCGCAGGACACTATTCAATGTCAGAAGTTTGGGGAGGTGGAAAAGAGTATGAAGTAGTAGTTGATTATGAAGGTTACCAACAATACACTGGAACAGTAACTGTTAACAATCAGCATGTAACTGACCACAATATTATTGTTAATGAAATTGCTTATCCTGTTGGTAAAGTTACTGCCATAGTACAGGGAGCAAATGTCAAAGTAAATTGGAAATCTCCAAGTGGAACTATAGATAACTCACAATGGATTTCTTGGTGTGGCGCACCAGATCCTGAGAATGCTGTTGGAGCTGTAACTAATCCTATCACATGTGCACATCGCTTCAGCGCTGCACAACTTGAAGATCTAGATGTAATTGGTATGTCTATAACAAAAGTAAGATTCTTCCCCAAAGCAACAGGAACATACAAGGTACTAGTTTGGCTTGGCGGTTCAGCTACGGACCCAGGAACTTTAACTCACGAACAAGTTGCATCTAACGTTGAGTTTTCACAATGGAACGAAGTTGAACTTACTACGCCTGTAGTAGTTCCTGAAGGACAAGAGCTATGGTATGGCGTTCATATTATACCAGTAGAACATTATCCCGGTGGAGTCGATGAAGGTCCTGCCATTGCAGGATTCGGAGACTGGATAAAAATAGCTAACGGTGCATGGGAAACTCTAACTTCACACGGGCTAAGTTACAACTGGGCTTTAGGAGCCTATGTCGATGACGGAAAGGGTCTTGTAACAAACCTTAGCAAGTTACGTGCAGAGTACGAAATGAATGCTCCAAAAGTAAACCTTAGAAATGGTAGCAACTTACTATCAGAATTGAGATTTACAAGCACAAAAGAATCTGGAAATGTTACAACTGTGGAAAACAGTGAAAACATTGCAAGCAGAGCATTTGTCAACTACACTCTGTATCGCTTGGTTAAAGATCAGCCACAAACAGAGTGGACACAGTTAGTTGCTGAAACCAATGACACAACATATACTGACACTGATTGGGGAACACTACCTGCGGGATTGTATCAATATGCAGTTGTAGCAAACTACACTAACAATGTTACATCTCAACCAAGATTGTCTAACACTCTTGCAAAAGATATGGAAACTGAATTTACTGTAAACGTTACAACCAACAGTGGAGATCCTGCGACAGGAGCTGAAATTATACTAACTAACCAAGACGGTAATGAAGACCATGTTTATGAGGCAATAGCAGATGAGACAGGAGCAACATTCCCAGCAGTTTGGAAAGGTGTTTATGATATTACTGTAACTAAATTTGGATTCGAACCATTTGCTGCGGATAGCGTAGTTATTAATACAGATGCAACATATCCTGTTGAATTAATTGAAATTATTCAAGCGCCAGTCTGTCTAATAATAACCCAAGATGGTAATGACGAAATACTCACTTGGAACAATCCGTGTGGGACAACTATTATCTTGCAAACCACAGATGTATGGGGCAACAGTTCAGGCTACCAAATGTTATTGGATGCTGATGCCGAAGAGTACGGACAAACAATTCCTACTACTGGAGCATTGTGGCAAAACTGCTCTGCTCCCACTAACTTATACGATGTATTCGAATACACGATTCCCGAAAATGCAGACCCTGTTTGCACAACACAAAATATGGTTTGTAACAGAGAAGAGTATTACGTAATAGCGCCCGGAACTTACGACTACTGTATAGTAAACCCTACTCCTAACGATAAACTATGGATTGCATCAGGAGAAAACGGACGTAAAGATAATTACAGGTTTGATGGTAGTAAAACATACCGTTTCTTTATTGAATATAATTCTGATACTGGAAACGACCAAACAACCATTATCATTACAGATGATAAAACAGGAAAAATTGTTGACATTGTGAGACCAGGAGGAACAGTCGATGAATACTCACGTATCGGAGAAGTTACTTCTAATCAAGTATCTGTTGTATCTACTCTCGAAATTGGCGACTATTACAATGGTACACCAAACCAAACAAGAGCATTTAGCGGATATACTATATACCTTGACGGTGAAGAGAAAGCTTCAGGTATTATGAATTCAACCTACACATTTATTAATGTACCAATTGGTGAGCACACTGCCGGAGTTAAAGCCGTTTACACATCAGGTTCATCTGAAATAGTAGAATTGGATTTTATTCATCATCCTCCCATGTTCAATGTGAGGTTTATCGTTAATAGAGTTAGCAACGGAGTTCCTATTATACACGCTAATGTCGTTATTAGTAACGAATCGGTAAACGAATCGGCGCTAACCAACACCTCTGGTGTTGCTAAATTTGAACTACCAGGCGGTAATTATGATTGGATTGTTACAAAAGAAGGATTTGAAACTCAAGAAGATAATGTTACCGTAACAGATCATACAGATATATATGTTAACATGTATAGCATAGGGGATGATGCTAAAGTACAAGGCATTATGTTATATCCAAACCCGGCAACTAACACGTTAACAATTACACGCGAGAACAGTTCTAACGCTATGGTTGAAATTTATTCAAACAATGGAAAAATTGTTAACTCGTTTGAAATGAACGAAGCCGTTAAAGAAATTTCTGTTTCAGAGCTGAGCAGCGGAGTTTACTTTATACGCATAATTGAAAATGAAACAACTATAGTTCAAAGATTTATCAAACAATAATATCTTAAACTGTATAAAAACAGGTAGGGGCAGGCTTTTAATACCAATTGTAAATACCGATGAAACAGATACATAGTCCAAACAAACGACAGTGAAGTTTGGACTATAGTAACTGTCCAATCGGTATAACCATCGAAGTGACCATAATAATATACATATCCCTAAACAGTGACTTCAACTACTAAACTCATACTCCATAAATAAATAAGTAGCTTTTAGTTCACTCTCTATCTTAAAAACTTTTAACTTTTAACTCTATTCCTTTCATCAAATTATTTTTGTTTTTCCCACAAAAAAAGCTTATTTTTATACAAATTCGTATTATTAACATTTCGTTAACCATTTTTTTTAAAAAATTTGTGGTTTTTTTGGACTATCTTACAAATAATATTTATATTTGCACGATTGGTGTGATAAACCATGAAACTAAATAAACCTTAATATTAACTAAAACTGTCTAAGACATGATTAAAAAATTGACATTTTTGACAGCTGCGGTGTTTGCTTGCTTTGGGGTCTTATCCCAGCATGCCACAGCGCAGCAAAGTGATGCGTCAAAAGACCCAACGGTCATCTTGATGCATACAGGAAGTGTAACCACCTGTGACGCCCTTTTCTATGATAGTGGGGGACCTACAGGTAACTACTCGGCAAGCGAGAACCATTTTTTGGTACTTTTACCAGCAACAGAAGGCGCTCGCATCAAGGTAACTTTCCTTGAGTTCGAGGTAGAGAACAACTATGACAAGTTACATGTTTACAACGGCTCAAGCCCGATTGATCCACTACTTGCCACATTAACAGGGGCAAGTATTCCTGCAGAGCCATTCTTTGGAGATAACCCTACTGGTTCGCTTATGTTTAATTTTACAAGCGATGGTTCTGTTCACAAACCTGGATGGAAAGCTACAGTAGAGTGTTATACCCCTGTACCAAATAACTTGGTGGCAGTCAGATTAAACGCGTCTCCTCATGCAACAGCTGGCACACCTTCGACTATTCCTCTCATTGTGTTTAACCAAGGAACAGCAGCAGTTACAGGCGCCCAATATACTGTTCAACTACAGGATTCGTCAAATAACGTATTGGCAACTGCAAACGGTGTTGATTTAGCCTCAGGAGCACAAACTGCTATAGACTTAATATGGACGCCAGCTGCAGCAGGAACTATCGATGTTAAAGGTGTTGTAGTATTCGCTGAGGATCAATATCCTGAAGATAACGCTACCGGACTGGTTACTTTTACAGTACATCCAGCTGGTACTTATGTTGCAGCCATTGGTCCTGGCGCTATAGTATCAGGCACGCGTATGCCTTTTGACTTTTATTGGAAAAACAGCTACGCTCAAACCATCTATACAAACGAACAACTTGGTATAGGCGGTGGTATAATTAATTCTCTTGTTTATAGGTACAGATTCGTATCCCAAGAGATAGGCACTAAAGGTGTAAAAGTTTGGATAGGAGAAACAACTCAAACAAACCTTGACGGTGGATTTATAAATCCAAGTGAGTTAACATTAGTTTTTGATGGAGACCTAAATTTCCCTGGTGGAGAAAACGAACTTACAATTAACTTACAAACTCCATACGTCTATAGTGGTGGTAACTTGGTCATTTATTCATACAGAAATCTTGATACGCAATACTACAGCAGTAGCGACCTTTTCTATCTGGTAGCTACAGATGAGAATCGCTCTCGCCATCGTCAATCAGATTCACAAATTGACCCACTTGCTCCGTCAAGCGGAACAGTAAAAGCTTATGTGCCCGAAGTTAGTATGTTCTTCAGTACAGCTGGACTTGGAACAATTGCTGGTAATGTTACATGCGAAGGCGCTCCTGCAGGAGGCGTTACAGTTCAAATAGTTGACGCTACACGAAAAACCACTACTGACGCAGCTGGAAACTATGCTCTGCCATATTTGATTCCAGGAACTTATGCACTTAACTTTACCAAGTTTGGATTTACAGATAGCTTTGTAGAAAACATCACTGTTGTAGGTGATGAAACTACTACTGTTAACACAACAATATCACCAATTCAACAATATATGGTTAGTGGTACTGTTACAGCAAGTGACACAGGACTTCCAATAGAAGGTGCAGTTGTTAACTTCTACGGTTATGAAGATTATACCGATACCACAGACGCAACAGGACACTATTCAATGTCAGGTGTTTGGGGCGCTGGAAAAGAGTATGAAGTAGTTGTTGACGCTGAAGGTTACCAACAATATAATGGAACTGTAACAGTTGTTGATCAACACTTAACCGCTCACAACATTGTTGTTGAAGAGATTGCTTATCCTGTAGTAAAAGTTACTGCTGAAGTGGATGGAGAAAACGTTAATGTAAATTGGATTCCTCCAGGTGGAACTCCAACTGGTAATCCTAAATGGATTGCATGGTGTGGCGAAGCAGACTTAAATAATGGTGTTGGAGCTGGTACTAGTCCTATTACAATTGCACACCGTTTCACTCCTGAAAACCTACAAACATTAGAGGTTGTTGGTATGTCTGTAACAAAAGTAAAATTCAACCCACATGGAGCAGGTACATATAAAGTAATGGTATGGACTGGCGGTTCAGCAACAGAACCAGGAACTTTAGCTCACGAACAGTCTGTAGCTAACGTTACTGTTTCACAATGGAACGAAGTTGTTCTTACAACCCCTGTAGAAATTCCAGAAGGACAAGAGCTATGGTTTGGTGTTAATATCGTACCCGCTTCAGCAAACTACCCAGGTGGAGTTGATGAAGGTCCAGCTGTTACAGGATTTGGAGACATGTGCAAAATAGCTGATCAAAACTGGATAACTTTAACTTCAGCAGGATTAAGTTACAACTGGGCTCTTGGAGCATACGTTGATAACGGAAAAGGTTATGTTACAGAACTTAGCGAGTTAGTTGCTGAGGGTGAAACTACAACTGTTGAGAACAGTGCAAGTAGAGTATTCGTTAACTACACTCTATATCGCTTGCTTAAAGATCAACCACAAGCAGAATGGACACAGTTAGTTGCATCAACCAATGATACTTCTTATACTGACACTGGTTGGGGAGCGCTACCTGCAGGACAATACCGATATGCAGTTGTAGCTAACTACACCAACGGTGTTACATCTCAACCAAAATTGTCTAACATTCTTGCAAAAGATATGGAAACAGCATATACTGTCAACGTTAAAAACAACGCTAATGAACTATTAGCAGGCGCTTTAGTTAACCTAACTAACAATGACGGTAATGAAAACCATATATATGAAGGAACAACAGGAGCAGACGGAAATATAACATTCCCAACTGTTTGGAAAGGTGTTTACACTATTACAGTTACCAAAAAAGGACATGAACCATTTGCTGCTAATGATGTAACCATTGATGCAAATATTACATATCCAGTTGTACTAACTGAAATCATTGAAACTCCACATAATTTAGAGGTAGTTCAAGATGGTAATGACGATATTTTCACTTGGAACTCACCACAAGGGGCAACAGTTATCTTAGAAGCTCACAATGTTTGGGGAGACGGCACAGGCTATCAATTGCTACTGGATGCTGACGCAGTAGAGTATGGACAAACCATTCCTACTAGTGGTCCTTTAGCTGGCTGTAACGCACCTGCCACATTATATGATGTATTTGAATACAAGATCCCAGAAAATGCTGACCCAGTGTGTACAACTACCAATGTTGTGGTCGATGGTTCAGAAACTCTTGTTATTCCAGAAGGAACTTACGACTACGTTATAGTAAATCCAACAAGTGGTACACAAGCGAACCTTTGGGTTCCGGGTGGTACTAATGGACGTGCAGATAACTACGTATTTGAAAATGATAAAACATATCATTTCTTAGCACGATTGACTGGATCAGGAGGAGACGAGATAGTAATTACTATTACAGATAACAAAACTGGAAGAATAGTTGATATTATCAGATCAGGTGAAGTTGCTGACGACTATGCACGCATTGGACAAGTTCTTTCTAGCCAAGTATCTGTTATAGATAATCTTGAAATTGGCGACTACTTCTACGGTGAGCCAAGCAACACAAGAGCGTTTAGCGGATACACTGTATATCTTGACGGCGTAGAAGTGGCTTCAGGTATTATGGATTCAACCTACGTTTTCGAAGATGTGGAAGATGGCGCACACGTAGCCGGAGTTAAAGCAGTTTACACATCAGGTTCGTCTGAAATAGTAGAAAAAGATTTCATCCATATACCTCCAATGTACAACGTGAGATTTATTGTTAAGAGAGCTAGCAATCTCTATCCTATTATACTAGCTAATGTTGTTATTACTGATAACGACACAATAAACGAATCAGCGCTAACTGACGCTTCTGGTATAGCTGATTTTACACTACCAGGCGGTACTTATAACTGGGTTGTTACAAAAACAGGTTTTGAAACCCAAGCTGATGTAGCAGTAATCACAGATCATACAGAAATAGAAGTTTTCATGGTAGGTATAGAGGATGACGCTTTAGCACGAGGCATTATGCTATATCCGAACCCAGCTACTAGCACACTAACAATTACACGCGAGAGCACAAATAACGCTATGGTTGAAATTTATTCAAACAATGGCGTGATAGTTAACTCATTTGAAATGAACGAAGCAGTTAAAGAAATTTCGGTTTCTGAACTAAGCAACGGAGTTTACTTCATACGCGTAATTGAAAATGAGACAACTACAGTTCAAAGATTTATCAAACAATAAACCATTGAATTGTATTAAATAAGTAGAGGCGGGCTTTTAGTCCGCCTCTTTTTTGTGCGCTTACGCATACCGTACATCTATAGCTCGTGTGGGCAAACCTAAAGGAAGTCGGCGACATAAACACGTTATACTGCCTAAGTTTAACTCATTTTTCTTAGTACATGACAAAAATTTAAAATTATTTGTATATTATTGTAAATGAGGGGTTTGAAAAACATGTAACAAATAGTTTTACTCGCTAATCGAGCAGAGCCTCAATACTCCGCTTGAAGACCACTCTTCGACAGGTTCAGTGACTGTGATACGTCGGCTGAGTTTATGTTTCGATATACTCAACAACCGTCGAAGCCAAAATCATAGGCAACCTATAATGAAAGGTCGCTTCGATGGTTGTTGAGCTTGTCGAAATACAAGCTCAGCGACCGAGTATGTCGCATTATTCACGCAGGCTATGTTTTCAATATTCAGACACATGCATTGTGTCTATACACCCAAATCTCTCACACCATCACGTTCAACGCATCATTATACCAATTGTAATTTTAAAATAGTCCAATCTTTTTTAAAATTTTACAATGGTAAATACCGATTTTACAGACACATAGTCCAAAAGAGCGATAGCGAAGTTTGGACTATTGTAGCTGTCCAATCGGTATTAATTGTTTTTTTGTCATGTACTAAGCTTATTTTTATACACTACAAAATAATCCCTAATGCTGAAAATATTTTTCATTGAGATTTTTTAGTGTTACCGATTTTTCCCAAATAGGGTTCACTGAAAAAGTCTATGCTATTTTTGGGTATTGGTTGCATGGTTAGTAGTTAGCGATTGGTGGTTGGTGGACGTTAACTAAATAACCATTAAGGAGTTAAGGAACATTTAGGAAAGAGTGTGTCTTTATAATATGATTGATTTTTGAAGATTCATATTTTGGATTAACACCTGTTTTTTGTCCGTAGGACAATTCAGTCTTCCGATTTCTAATTGGGAGTAGGTTTAAACATAAGTGTACGGAAGTTTGGACTATAGTAGCTGTCCAATCGGTATAAAAGTCGAGATGGTATTATAAACTCAGTGGCCATGCGACCTTCATAAAAGTAAAAAGTACCCTGCTTATGTAATTGGCAGAGTACTTTTACCACAAAAATTATGAAAACTTAAAAACTTTATCTTAAAACTATTGCTTAATCAATTTTTTCGTTTCTACTATTTTCCCATTCTCAGTTAATTGAACCATATAGATCCCTGATTTCATAAAACTTAGATCTAATAACTCCTGATCGCTATTAAGTTGTTGTGAATAGATAAGTTGACCAATAGCATTAAAAACTGCTACTGTTTTTCCGTATCCTCCTGTAATATTTAACTCGCCATTAGTTGGGTTTGGATAAATTTTCATATGAATTTTATCAGCTTCGTTAATAGAAACAAAATAGTCTGCAACAACAACAATACGAGTAGAATCGCTGGGATTATTACTATCAAAGGCTGTCATTGCTATCCTTGCTATACCTTCCTGTGTAGATTCGGGAAAAATTTCAACCCCCAAATCTTCAGCTGAAAACTCTCCTGGTTGAATTGTTACTGACCCCGGACTCTCATTAATATGTGAAGGTAAACAAGCTCCCGCCCAACAAAACATAATATCTGTTTCCCCAAATGTTTCTAAAACTTGTTTACGGAATTTTACATCTACAGGATTTGCACTTACGTTTTTTACCTTTAAGTATATAGCTAAAAAGTCTCCTGGATTTCCTTGAGTGACATAATCCTGATCTGTCGAAATTATGTTTCCATTTTGGTCATATATTTCAATACTTTGGGCGCCGAGAAGGAACGACGCCACAACAAAAATAGCAAGTAGTAACTGTTTTTTCATGCGTTTATAATTTTTTCAGTTTAAGGTCGTATGAAACCAACATGCTTTATAATCATGCACTTGGGTGTAACATTTAGGTTGCATGTTCGTTTCATAAGCGTATATTTTTTCAGTCTGTTTATAGTTGCAAAATTCGTGCCTTATATATCTTGATTCTTTATTGTTCAATGTTTTTGTAATTGGTTTGTAAAACATCATCATCTGAATTAGTAACAAAAACAACGACAGAAAGTTTATTAACTCTCCATTTTTCGTCAATAGAGACAGAATATACGGTATCAAATTCATTTTGGTTATTAAAAACAAAATTGTCTCCTAAATGACTGGTAGTAAAGCCATGTCTTAACATGTGGTTATGAACGTAATCGTTAACCGTTGTACCACCCGGAAAAAGTTGTGCTCCTACAACTGAATCTTCCAGTAATAGAGTAAATAATTTTAAATCGTTATATGCAATCTCTGGTTTAATATTTTTTATTTTAATATTTGTTTTGATATCGCTATTTACAACGCTGTTTTCAATTTCAACTGTAAGGCTTGTCGATACTTTTAACGACTCCTCTACCTGCCCTGCCCAATCAGTTGCAGAGCTTTGGTTAGATGATGACAAAGATGACACCAAGCCGATAGGGTAACTGTTAGGAAGAATATGATTGTGTAATGCTGTACCAAAAGGAGTTCTATAATCGTATGGTAGTGATTGTGTGGGTCTTGCAAACGTTCCTGCGTGAATTGCAACAGGTAATAGTCTGTTTCCATAAGTAACTTTCAATAAGTTAATTTGATAATGTGCTTCTGGGCAGTTTGTGCATTTAAAACCTGTAAATTCAATTAAAAGTACTCTTTTAGTGGCATCAACAGAAGCTGTGTCGTTTGGATCGCCAATGTCTCCCAACTCGTATGGATTTCCTTCTATTATATCGCATGAATGCAGCATTAATGTTGCAAAAACGACTGTTAGTATCAAATATATAGTCCTCATAGCCCTTTCTTTTTAAAATGTGCTTGATATAGAAAAATTGACTCCTGTTGATGCAGGAACTACTCTACAAACTCCTCCAACACATATTACACCCATACTTTGTCTTCCATATCCTATTTGAATTCTGTTTGAACCCCTGGTATAGCCTGTACGAACCATGTAGTAATGTAACTGTTTATCTCCTTCGGGATTACCATAATTGTATTGATCAATAAGAGCAATAAACCAATTAGGCGAAATAGTATATTCTAAGGTCCCCGCTAACCAACTTCCGTTTTCCTGTTTTGTTTCAAGAAACTGTATCTCAGCACGAAGAGTATGCTTGGGACGTATGCGGTACGATAAATCGCCGACAAAAATAAATGCCTCTATCATACCATCTTTCCCTTCTAAAACTTGTTTATTGTAAGCTGTATATTGTGCTGTAAAAATACTCGAAAGTTTGCTTGTTAATCTTTTTTGCACCTCTAAACATAAATCCTCGTAATACCTCTCTTTTCCAACGCTAAGAAATTTTGTTTCATATCTGTTCCAGTGCGGTCGGAGTGAGTCGAACATTGGCAAATTGGTTGTGTCAATGCTGTTAACTCTGCTGTAGCTTAATGTAACAAGTGTACCATACTTTCCTCCTAAGAGTGTATTTCTCTTAAAACGGTAAAATATTTCTCCTTTCACACCAGCTTCACCATTCAATGTTGTAGCATAGGGATACATTGCCGCCATACTATAAGTATGATTTCGCGATATAGCTGGTAAGTAATTAATAAGCAGGTCATTCTGACGAGCGTTTCTATCTGACCTGAAACTCATATTATTTAGCCACTTCCCTCCTACTACCAACCCAAAACTCCCCACTGTATAGGACATATCAGTCATTATGGCTTGCCCTGGTTGATAATTGTTTTGATTGTCGGCAGAAGGGTCGTTAACCTTGTATGCATACTCAGATGTCAACGTAAAGCCTCCATTTTGAATATTTAAACGTGAAGCAAATAGAGCGACATTTTCAGGTAGCTTTAACAGTGGATTATTATCTGGCTGATATTTAGATACGAAGCTCCCGCCAAGGGTAATTTGAGTTTCCATGCTGTCAAGTTTAAATGCTTCGTTTAATTGAAATTCGCCATCAACTCCTCTAACAATACCGGGACCCTGGCTAAAAAATAGTCTCTGTTTTCCGACTAATCCTTTGAAATATAAACCATTATAAGGATTGTGTTTTACTAAAACTCCTTCAAAAGCATTATCTATTCCTAAAGTTTTATCTTCGTAAGAACGTAAAGCCATGCCACTACCGAACTGTTCATAGAAATTTCCGACAGTGAACTCTAACTCATTATTTTTATAGTTAAAGAATTTGTATGGGATACCTGTTCCATCATAATTTTTTGATATTCCTTGCAGTGTGTTCAAATAAGCCTCAAAACGAATCCCTGCCGTAAGCTTTCCGTAATTGTATCTCAGATTGCCATAAGCATTAATTAAAACATCTTCTGGAGCTTCTTCTGCTCCTGATAAACTATCTTTAACGTAAGTTTGACCATCGAGTTGAAAATTTCCCGAGAACTGACCTCGTGTTTCACCTTCTTCTTGTGAAAAGCCTGAATATGATAACAATATTGCAATAGCTATTGTCGGTAGTTTTCTGCGCATTTCTATTTTGTTATTTAATTTGAAAGCGGTTGCGAATCGCTATTTGATATTACAATTACGATGATATTGTAAAAAAATTGAATAAAGGTTTACTTAATTACTTTTTGAGTTCTAATATTTTTTTGTACAGTACCTCTTCATCTCCTTCGACGTAACCACTGTGTTGCCAAACAATATTGCCGGCTCCATCTATTAAAAATGTATGAGGAACGTTTGCTACATTCATTGCCCTTTTGAAATCGCCGTTTGGATCGCAATACACCTCAAACTCCCATCCTTTAGCGTTTACAAAAGGAGCAACACGAGACATACTTCTGGTATCGTCAGTAGAAATTGCGACTATTTTAACTCCTGTTTCTTCCTGCCAGTCGATATAATTATCGTGAAAAGCAGAAAGCTCTTTAATGCACGGTTTACACCATGTTGCCCAAAAACTAATGACAATTGGTTTTCCTTTGTTTGTTATTGAAGAGCTGTTGTAAATTTTACCATTAATAGTTTTTAAATCAACTGATGGTATTTTTTGAGCGGATAGCGAAGTTGCCATTGCAATCATTAAAATAGAAGATAGAATTTGTTTTTTCATTGTTTTAATTGTTTTATCAGTTTAAAGCTTAACGAAAATAGCGCTTATACCGATTTGACCGGTATTTACAAATGTAAAATTTAAAAAATATTGGACAATTTTTAAATTACAATTGATATTATATGTTATTAACACAAATCTAATTCAATTTTTCTGATTAGCAGCAACTATTTTTTAAAAACAAAACGCCCCGTTTATTGTCGTAAAATGCGCTCAAATGTAGTTTGACAATATCATAGGGGACCGGGGCATTTTGTCAGATATACTGAGAAAAAATTCATACAAGATTACCACCATTTTTTCACATTTTCAATTTTTTTACCGCTACAAAACCACTACAACAACATTTTTTGGGTCGATAAATTGCTATATAAAATATTCAAACCTTATTGTTTTTCAGCATTTTAAAGAATTGAAATGCACTATAATTAATTTTATTGCGAGAAAATGCACAAAACCTCACACACCGAGAACTACTTATGCTCGCTTTAATTAAGTTATACCAATTGGATATACACTATAGTCCAAACATCGGTATCGCTCTTTTGAGATATGTGTCTGTAGCATCGGCATTTACCATTATAAAATTTAAAAAAAGATTGATTGGACTTTTTTAAACCCAAACCCTGAATTTTTAGGTAATAGATTTTAAAAAGCGATGCACTGAGCGAGCATTTCGGCAGGCTCAATAACCATCGAAGTGAAGTGTAAAAGGCGGTGCACTCGGTCACTGAGCTTGTAGAAGTGAGCGAAGCGTTGCATTGAGCGAAGCGTTGCATTGAGCGAAGCGTTGCATTGAGCGAAGCGTTGCATTGAGCGAAGCGTTGCATTGAGCGAAGTCGAAATGTCGAAATGTCGAAATGTCGAAGCTTTGTACTGAGCTTAGTCGAAGTATGTAAAAGTGGAATTGTCCGTAGGACAAAAAAGTTCGATGATAATCCAAAACTCTAAATTTTCAGGTTTGGAGCTAAGTACATGACAAAAATTTAAAATTATTTGTATATTATTGTAAATGAATGGTTTGAAAAGCATGTAACAAATAGTTTTACTCACTAATCGAGCAGAGCCTAAATACTCCGCTTAAAGACCACTCTTCGACAGGTTCAGTGACTGTGATACGTCGGCTGAGTTTATGTTTCGATATACTCAACAACCGTCGAAGCCAAAGTCATAGGCTACCTATAATGAAAGGTCGCTTCGACAAGCTCAGCGACCGAATATGTCGCATTATTCACGCAGGCTATGTTTTCAATGTTCAGAGGCATGCATTGTGTCTATACACCCAAATCTCTCACACCATCGCGTTCAACGCATCATTAATTGTTTTTTTGTCATGTACTAAGGGTTTGGAGTTAAATGTTACTTTTGAGACAGCCTCATCTAAAATTGCAGAAATAGCTTTTTGTGATGAGGCAAAGTAGCCTTTTATTTCTGAAAGTATTGTAGTATCTTTGTGTCATAGCATATTTTTGGACTTTTGTGTTACGACTTAAAATTACTGAATTTCAGTAACTTAATTAAATATATGCTACTTTTGGACACTTCTGAGCCACCTTACCTCTTTTTGTAAAATGAAACTTTTGAGACAGTCTCGAGAAAAATTACAGACGTGTGAAAAAAAGTAAAACAAAAATATCGTTTATTTTAACTGTTTTGCTTACGATTATTTCTATAGTTGTAGGAAAATTAGGGTGTTATTATTCAAAGTCCTCTATTGACAAAGAACATATAGAGTCCGTAATACATGCAAAACAGGCAAAGGCATTAGAGTATTTAGCTATCGCTAAGGAAGTTGCTTTAGAAAATGGTTTTGAATATCTGCCAAAAGATTTCCTCGACATCAAGGAGCAATATTCGAATCAAAATCAGATATATTTAACTATATATAAAAATTGGCATCTAAAGCATTGGCCCATCCATAAAATTGTTTTGCCTGAAGTGTTCGATCCTGACTTGTTTTCTCAAAGGGTTGTTTTACTTGGTCACAGTTACTATTTATCATTGCACACAAGGGTTGAAAACATTGATATTGTCGTTCTAAGTTTTATAAAAACTCAATATAAGTATAAAAACGAATATTTAGAAGATGAGTTTGCAAACGATTTTAACTTGTCGGGCGATGTTCGTATAACTACAAATTTTCTTTCAGAAACTCGGATATACGATAGTGATAAGAATTATCTGTTTTCTATTGAAGGCGAGAGTAGTGTCAGGTGGTCGAGTTTTTTAATTTGGACCTCACTGTTGGTTTTTTTATTTGCCTCAGTCAGCTTTTTTCAATTTATTGCAAGCATTATTGATTTAATAGCTACTAAAAAAGGCTTGTTATGGGCAGTTATTATTTCGTCTTTAGTTTCAACATTAGTGCGGTTAATACTATTTTTTACCAACACTCCGGGGTTTTTGTTTGAGGGAGATTTGTTTAGTCCCGAGTTATTTGCCTCTGACATGATGTTCTCTACTTTGGGAGACAGTTTAATTAATGCTTTGTGGATTTTCTTGTTTGTCATAGCTATATATTTACATGTTTTTAGGCAAGAGAAAAAGGGCATAAAAATTGAAATTAATAGATATCTTTTAGTTGTAAGCGGTATAGTAATCTCTTTAGTAGCGCTTTATATTGCAAGCTATGTTACCGCTGTTGTAAAAGATTCAAATATCGAGTTAGAGCTTTATAAAATACTAAATGTCAACAGCTATACTTTTATTGCGTTATTAGTTCTGCTTATTGTTGTATCTACGTATCTTTTAGTTTCTTATCTGTCTCTAAAGTTATTACATACTTATTATAAATTAAAACAGATAGCAATATCACATTTTATCTCCATTGTGGTTGTTGCAGGCTCTTTGTTTTATCTTTATAATATATCGGTTTTTGAGGTACTTTTCTTTTTATTTTTAACATTAGTTACGTATGTTTTTTATCTCAGAAAAAAATATCACCACCTTTTTGTTGTAGTAGTAATAGTAGCGTTGTCATTATACTTTGTATTTAAGACTAATTATAATTATGGGAAAAAGTGGTTTGACTCAAATAGGGTAACAGCATTACGATTGACCTCGTCAGACGATTTGAATACCGAGTTTCAATTACACGAGATAAGCTCACAAATCAGTAAAGACACGGCATTGCAGAATATAGTATCAAACAGTGGTAGTGATTTTGCTAGAGTGTCTAACTATATTAACAAACAATATTTTAGCGAGATAAGCAGATTATACAATGTTAGAATACTTTGTTTTATGCCCCATGATAGCGTTTTTGTTGACAGTAGTTCGGTTCAATGGCAACCGTGGCGACAGCATTATGAAAATAGGACCCATAAATCGGGATTACTTGTCCCGAACAGCGATTATTATCGCCTGTATCGTAGTACAGGTACTACCCGTTATATAGGTTTCCACCTTATTCATAGCTTATTACCACAAAATTTGACTATAGTTGTCGAGCTTGATGATAAGTTGTATAGGTTAAAGCAAAGTCTTCACTCATTGTTGTTTCACGATAGGTTAGACTATAAATCTGATAACACCGATTTTTCATATGCTATATATTATGATGATAGATTAATTTCAAAAGTAGGCACTTTTGATTACAGGACACGTATTGATTATCAGGCAGATAACACAGAAGGTGTTTTTACTGAGCAATATTTCGATGGGTACAAGCAATTGATTTATCGTATTGACAAAAATCAGACTATGGTTATCTGCGAGCCAAAAGTAAATATTTACGACATGGCAATATGGTTTTCCTATACGTTTGTAATATATTATATTATTATTTTACTTGTATCAATAATTTTCAAATTGCCCCTTATAAAGGCTTTATTAGTTCCTACAATTCAAAACCGCATCCAAAACAGTATGGCTTTGGCATTGTTTGTTTCAATTTTTGTAGTAGGAGTCGCGAGTATTCATTTTACCTTTCGGATAACACAACACAAATATACCGAGGCTATTAACGAAAAAATCACATCTGTCTCAAAAGAGATGAACGGACAATTTGCAATGGTTAAAGATCTAAATCATTGCGACGATGATTATTTTGAATTTTTAATGAGCAAATATTCAGAGGTTTTTAATACTGATATCTCTCTTTACGATATTACGGGTAAATTAGCAGCCTCTTCATTAAGAGACTTATACGACGAAAATATAATTGGTTCTAAGATGAACTACGAAGCTTTTCGTTCTTTTTCTGACGATAATCTTAGTAAATTGATTATATATGAAAAAATCGGTAAATTAAAATATTATAGTGCATATATTCCACTGATTAATTCACAAGGTACAGTTCTTGGATTTGTTAATCTACCCTTTATTGGACAAGATAACGCTAAGACAAAAGATAGGGCTTCTATGATAGTGGCTCTAATTAATATTTACGTCTTACTAATACTTTTGAGTATTTTATTAACTGTTTTTATCAGTAATAAGGTTACAAGACCTTTACTTATAGTTAAACAAAAGTTGCAGGATTTTGATATTAAAAAACAGAACACTCCAATTGAATATGAAGGCGCTGACGAAATTGCCGACTTGATTACAGAGTATAATCGAATGGTTTCTGAATTGTCAAAAAGCACTAAATTACTTGCTCAAACTGAGCGTGAGAGCGCTTGGCAAAGCATGGCAAGGCAGGTTGCACACGAGATAAAAAATCCGCTAACACCCATGAAGCTGAATATTCAATTGCTTCAACGAGCATGGGATGACAGGGCTTACGATTTTGATAATCGTCTTAACAGAGTGTGCAAAATATTGGTAGAGCAGATTGAAGCATTATCAAATATAGCAACCGAATTTTCGTCATTTGCCCAAATGCCCAAAGGGCAATATGAAAATATAGATATATACGAGGCTGCGCTTTCATGTGTAGCTCTGTTTGAAGAAACTAAGAATGTCAAAATAACTGTCGAGACGGACAAGAAAACAGATTTGATAGTTGTTGCCGATGGGGATCAAATTATCAGAATGTTTACAAATCTTATTAAAAACGCTATTCAGGCTATACCCGAAGAGCGTTTGGGTCTTATAAATATCAAGATGAAAACCCAAGATGAAAATGTTTTGATTAGTGTATCTGACAATGGTATTGGCATTCCCGCCGATATGCAGAAGCGAATGTTTCAGCCCAATTTCACCACAAAATCGAGTGGAATGGGTCTTGGTTTAGCAATGGTTAAGAATATTATTGTAAGTATTGATGGCGCTATTTGGTACGAAACGCAAGAGAACGAGGGGACAACGTTTTTTATTCAAATACCTTTAGCAATAAACAATTAGCAACGCTTGCACTGAGCGAAGCCGAAGTGAACAATTACGAGTTACGAGTTGCGAATGCTGTGCACTGAGCTTGTATTTCGATGGTTGCTGAGCTGGTCGAAGCACAGGCTCAATAACCATTGAAGTATGTAGAAGTGCAGCAGTTGGGCAATTATGAGACACCGCCTACTAACGAAACATTTTTATGGTTTTATTTAATGATTCGATAAAATAATCAATTTCTGCTACGGTGTTGTAAATGGCAAACGATACTCGAACAGTTCCAGTAATTCCTATTTTGTCAAAAAGCGGCTGGGCACAATGGTGTCCTGTACGAGTGGCAATTCCATATTTATCGAGAATCACGCCTATATCAAACGGGTGTGTGCCGTCAACAAGAAAGGAGATAATTCCGGTTTTTTCTTTTGCTGTGCCGTATATCGTAACTCCCTCAATAGCTGAAAATTTTTCGGTAGCGTAGTTTAATAAAACTTGTCCTGCCTCTGAAATAGTGTTTAAACCAATTTCATTTATAAACTCAACAGCTTTTCCCAAACCTATTTGACCAATATAGTTTGGCGTACCTGCTTCGAACTTGAATGGCAGTTCGTTAAACGTAGTGTGTGAGTTGTAAACTCTCCCGATCATCTCTCCTCCAAAGCGGTATGGAGGAATATCTTCAAGCCACTTCTCTTTGCCGTAAAGAATTCCAATTCCTGTTGGTCCATACATTTTATGTCCCGAAAAGGCGTAGAAATCGACATCTAACTCTTTGACATCTAACTTAATATGGTGTACTGCTTGTGCTCCATCGACAAATACTGGAATATTCATTTTATGGGCAGTGTCAATAATCTCCTTAATTGGATTTATTGTTCCTAAAGCGTTGCTAACATGGTTTACCGCAACAATTTTTGTTTTGTCAGATAGCTTTGATTTAAAGTCGTTTATGTCGATACGTCCGTCCGGAAGCATATCAAAAACTACGAATTTTGCATTGTGATACTTAGCTGCCTGCTGCCATGGAACAAAGTTGCTGTGATGCTCGACTTGCGAAACAAGAATTTCGTCACCTGCTTTTAAATATTTGCGGCAGAACGTATCGGCAATTATATTTACCGAATCGGTGGCGCCTTGTGTAAAAATCACCTCTTTCTCGGACCTTGCTCCAATAAAATCGGCTACTATTTTTCTTGAATGCTCGCAAGCGTCTGTACAGTAGTTGCTTAGATAGTGAACACCTCTGTGAACGTTTGAGTTCCACATGGTGTAAAACTCGTTCATGGTATCTATGACGCTTTGCGGCTTTTGCGTAGTTGCCGCATTATCAAAATATACAAGGGGTTTATTGTAAACTTTTTGATTTAAAATAGGGAACTTCGATCTTATATTCTCAATATCCATTTTATTAAAATTTAACTGCACTTGATTGCACAATTCGCACATCGCGACAATTCGCCACGTAATCTGCGATATATCATACCTTCTATTTTTGCTGCAAGTGGTTCTATTTTTATTTTCGATACAATTTCATTTGCGAAGGCATACATCATCAGCATTCGTGCCTCTTTTTTGTCTATACCTCGTGATTGCATGTAAAACATTGCATTTTGATCTAACTGTCCGGTTGTTGCGCCGTGCGAGCATTTAACGTCATCGGCGTATATCTCTAACTGTGGACGTGAATGGACTTTGGCATTCGGTGTTAACAATATATTCTTATTCGATTGATATGCTTCTGTTTTTTGAGCCCCCTTGTTTACATATATTTTTCCTGTGAATGCACCAGTGCCCTCGTCATCGTAAATACCTTTGTATAGTTGGTTACTTGTGCAGTGAGGTGCAATATGGTCGATACATGTGTGATTATCAACATGTTGCTTTCTGTCGGTAAGATTTATTGCTGATATATTGCAATTTGCCTCTTTATCCAACAGTTTCACTCTCAATTCGTTTCTTATCAAGCCTCCGTGTAGTGTAACTATGTTTGAATGAAAATTTGTATTGCGATTTTGGTTGACATATATTGATGAGACTTGCGTTGTGTCGTTGTGTGAGTTTTGCACATTGTAAAACTCAAGTTCCGAGTTCTCTTCCAAAAACACCTCTGTCAGTTGATTAATAAAAAACGGTGTTGCTGAAAGAGTGTGGTCGCAGTAGGCTATTTGTGCAAAACTGTTTTTTCCGGCGATAATCAGGTTGTGTTGATTTATAAAAAACGATTCGTTTCCGAATGCTGCGTTAACTATCTGTATAGGTTTCTCGATTCGGGCATTTTCTTTTATATATAGGAAAAAGCCGTCTGTAGCCAAAGCAGCATTTAGGTTTGTCATTCTCTGTTCGTGCGATGCTGCTTTAAACAGATACTTTTCAACTAATTGTGGATATTGTTCTGACATTTTTGCAAGGCTTCCAACAATAACTCCATCTGGAAAATCTGTTCCCGTATCGAAATATTGACCATTAAAGGCAATAGCCAAGTGTGTATCAAAGTCTGGAACATCGCAAGTGAATATGGTTTCGATATCTATTTTTCTGTGCAAACCTTTTGGTTTTAGCTCCCAGTTTGTTGAAAAAGCAGTGGATAAGTCGGTATATAGCCAGTTCTCGTCCGATTTATCGGGTAGTCCTAACTCCACAAAATGCTTTAATCCCACGTTTCTGAACTTGTCAAGTTGTGATGGTTTTTCACCACTAATTTCAGAAACCGTTTTAGTTATTGCATCTATATATTTTTGTTTAAGTTCCATAATCTAATTATCTCTGATACAGATTATTTTAACCAGTCGTATCCCTTTTCTTCTAACTCTAAGGCAAGCTCTTTTGTGCCTGTTTTAACAATACTGCCTTGATAGAGGACGTGTACAAAATCTGGAACAATGTATTCTAATAGTCTCTGGTAGTGTGTTATTACAATTGTTGCGTTATCTTTAGTTCTTAATTTATTAACGCCATTTGCCACTATTCGGAGTGCATCAATGTCAAGTCCAGAGTCGGTTTCGTCCAAAATAGCAAGCGTAGGTTCAAGCATTGCCATTTGATATATCTCATTTTTCTTTTTCTCACCGCCAGAGAAGCCTTCATTTACTGGGCGATTTGTTAATTGGCTGTCAATTCCAACCAACTCTTTTTTGTCGCGCATTAGCTTTAAAAAATCGGAAGCAGAAATAGGGTCTAAACCTTTATATTTCCGATGTTCGTTTACAACGGTTTTCATGAAATTAACCATGCTAACACCGGGAATTTCTACAGGATATTGAAAGCTAAGAAAAATCCCTTCTCGGCTTCTTATTTCAGGAGCCATCTCTAATAGGTTCTTGCCTTTATATCTGATTTCGCCTTGTGTTACCTGAAAACGTTCATTACCAGTTAACACTGCCGATAGCGTACTTTTGCCTGAGCCGTTTGGACCCATTATTGCGTGAACTTCGCCAGCTTTAATTGTCAGATTTATTCCTTTCAATATCTCTTTTCCATCGACGCTGGCGTGTAGATCCTTTATTTGGAGCATAATATTATCTGTTTTATATTTATCAATTATTAAATTATCCGACACTTCCCTCTAAGCTTATTTGTAATAGTTTTTGTGCCTCTACTGCAAACTCCATTGGCAATTTGTTTAAAACTTCGCGCGCATAGCCATTGACTATCAGCCCTATGGCTACCTCGGTATCAATCCCTCGTTGGTTACAATAAAAGAGCTGGTCTTCGCCAATCTTTGATGTTGTCGCCTCGTGCTCAACTATTGATGTATCGTTTTGAATATCAATGTATGGGAAAGTGTGCGCGCCACATTTGTCTCCAAGCAGCAATGAGTCGCATTGGCTGAAATTTCGGGAATTATCGGCTTTTTTGGAGACTTTTACCAATCCTCGGTAACTGTTTTGGCTCTTTCCTGCCGAAATCCCTTTTGAAACTATTGTGCTTTTGCTGTTTCGCCCAAGGTGAATCATTTTTGTTCCGGTGTCGGCTTGTTGAAAATTGTTTGTTACAGCAACTGAGTAGAATTCGCCTACGCTATTGTCGCCTTTCAAAATGCAACTTGGATATTTCCATGTAATTGCTGAGCCTGTCTCGACTTGCGTCCACGATATTTTTGATGACTCGCCACGACATATACCACGTTTTGTAACGAAATTGTAAATACCACCTACTCCGTTTTTATCGCCTGGATACCAATTCTGAACGGTGGAGTATTTAACAGATGCTCTCTCTTCGGCAAATATCTCTACTACGGCGGCGTGTAGCTGATTTTCGTCACGCATTGGGGCGGTGCAACCCTCAAGATAGCTGACGTATGAGTCGTCGTCGGCGATAATCAGTGTGCGCTCGAACTGACCTGTGTTTATGGCGTTTATTCTAAAGTAGGTACTTAACTCCATTGGGCAGCGAACCCCTTTTGGAATATAGACAAACGAGCCGTCGCTAAATACTGCTGAATTGAGCGCTGCAAAGTAGTTGTCGTGCGGTGGGACAACTTTTCCCAAATATTTTTTTACCAAATCGGGGTGCTGCTGAACAGCTTCGCTAAATGAGCAGAAGATAATCCCCTTTTCTGCTAAAGTTGTCTTAAATGTAGTTTTTACCGATATACTGTCCATAACAGCGTCAACAGCTACTCCTGCAAATATTTTCTGCTCTTCAAGCGGAATCCCCAACTTGTTGAATGTCTCTATAAGAACAGGATCAACTTCGTCTAACGATTCATATTTTGCTTGCTGTTTGGGAGCAGCGTAGTATATAATATCTTGAAAATCAATCTCCGGGATATTTAAATGTGCCCAATCGGGACATTTCATCGTTAAAAATTTATAATAAGCTTTTAGGCGAAACTCTAACATCCATTCGGGTTCGTTCTTAATTTTTGATATTTGTCGAACGGTTTCTTCTGAAAGTCCTTTAGGGATTGTTTTAGTCTCAATTTCGGTGGTAAACCCGTATTTATATTCCGATTGTGTTAGGTTGTCTATTATTTTGTCGTTATCGGTAACCATTATTCTGTTTTTTGCTATTCTTTTTCTGTAACAACCATTTTGCCGTATTGTTTAAAAGATACTTTGGAACAGCCATTAGTTGATAAGCAATTTAAAAAGATTTTGTGGTATTATTGGTTTAAGGTCATATAAAACCTATACGCCTCATTCATAGATATTTCTAAAGAACCGTTAATTAAATGTTCCCCTGCCAAAACCAAGCTAATGCCAACGTTATATTGTCATTATATCTTTCTCTTTTTGAACTAAAAGAGCGTCAATTTTTTCAATAAACTTGTCTGTAATCTCTTGGACTTCTGTCTCGGCGCTCTTGGCGATATCTTCAGACAGACCATCTTTTTGCAGTTTTTTAATCTCTTCGTTGGTATCACGACGAGTATTACGAATACTTATGCGTGCATTTTCTCCTTCGTTTTTTACTTGTTTAACAAGGTCGCGGCGACGCTCTTCGGTTAGTGGCGGAACATTTATTATTACAACCTCGCCATTGTTTGTCGGATTAAATCCCAAATTAGCTGTTAAAATTGCCTTGTCAATTACTGCAACCATGTTTCTTTCAAAGGGCTGAACTCTTATTGTTCTTGCGTCTGGTGTGTTTATTGTTGCTATTCTGTTTAGCGGAGTGGGAGTTCCGTAATAGTCAATAAGTACTCCATCTAAAATTGCAGGATTAGCACGTCCTGCACGTATTCTTGCCAAATTTTTATCAAGATGATCAATTGTAGCATTCATGCGTTCTTTAGCATCATCAAGATATAGTTCTAATTCTTCGTTCATAATTCTTCTGTTTTTAGGTCAAACTCAGGTTTTTCAAAAGTGCGTTAAAATTATAAAAAAACCACAGGATTTGACTAATAATACCGTATTATTTTAGATTTATTGCTTTTTATAGCGTGTTGTTAAGTAGGGTTCCTGAGTTTATTAGTTTATTGAAATGTCTGTTTCCCAAAACAGTTTCAACTATTTCTAAATGTTGGATTCTGTGACAATCTGTACCTACGAAACTGCACATGTTTTTGTCAATAAACATATAGGACATTTTTTGAATATCGGGTCCATAGTATCCAGATATGCTGTTAAGGTTCACTTGAAACAGTATGCCTCTGCTGTGTAGCTCCTCGTAAAATCCGAAGTTGTCGAACCAATACATATATCTTTCGGGATGAGCTAAAACAGGCTTATATTGCTCTAATTGGAGTTCGAACAGTATTTCAGGCAATTTGTCTGGGGGATTGAAAAACGAAACTTCGACAAGAATATAGTTTTTCCCAAAGGTTAGAAATGGAAATTTGTTTTTTATATTTTGAACAAACTCATAATCAATATAGTACTCAGCTGCGGCTTCTATTATCAGGGGAATATTGTTTTTTGTAGCAGCTCGTTTTAAAATATTTAATCCCGCATTTATTGTTGAATTGTCATTCCGAAAATAGTCGCTGTTTACATGTGGGGTAGTTATAGCTTTTTTAAAACCTAAATCAACAAGTTTTTGCAGCATCACTATACTCTCTTCAAGAGAGGTTGAACCGTCGTCGATACCGGGTATCAGGTGTGAATGAAGATCCACACCCAATACGCTAAAATCTTGGTAGCCTTTGTTTTTAGTGTTACTGCGAAACAACATTTGTTTTATCTAAGATGATATTGTTTTTTATAATACTCTTGATATTCGCCTGAAATAATTGCATTTAGCCACTCTTCGTTTGCTAAATACCAATCGACAGTTTTTTCCAATCCTTTTTCAAAATCGACTGATGGCGCCCAACCCAACTCATTCATAATTTTTGAGGAGTCTATTGCATACCGCAAATCGTGTCCGGCTCGGTCTTTAACAAATGTAATGAGTTTTTTGCTTGTGCCTTCGGGTCGCCCAAGTTTTTTATCCATAATGGTACATAGCAGATGAATTAGGTCGATGTTTTTCCACTCATTTTCACCGCCAATATTGTAGGTTTCACCGACTCTGCCTTTATGGAAAATCAAGTCGATAGCCGATGCGTGATCTTCTACATATAGCCAGTCGCGCACATTTTCACCTTTTCCATATATGGGCACTGGGCGATTTTGTTTTATATTGTTTATTGCAAGCGGAATAAGTTTTTCGGGGAATTGGTTAGCGCCGTAATTGTTTGAGCAGTTACTTATTACTATAGGTAGTCCGTAAGTATCGTGATATGCTCTTACCAAGTGGTCGGACGATGCCTTTGATGCCGAATAGGGACTATGCGGATCGTATGGCGTTGTTTCAACAAATTTACCTGTATCGCCAAGAGCTCCATAAACTTCGTCTGTCGAAACATGATAGAAAAGTTTGTTTTCGTAATTTTGTTTCCACTCTTCGCGGGCAGCATTCAAAAGAACTACGGTACCTACAATATTTGTCATGATAAATGACATGGGATTTGCAATTGAACGGTCAACATGCGATTCGGCAGCAAGGTGTACCACACCTTCAAAATGGTATTTTTTGAAAAGTTTTGTAACAAAATCACTATCGCAGATGTCACCTTTTTCAAAAGTATAATTGCTTGACTTTTCAATATCCTTAAGGTTTTCGAGATTTCCTGCATAGGTTAAACTGTCGAGATTGACAATGGAATAATTAGGGTAATTCTTAACAAAACGGCGAACTACGTGTGAGCCTATAAATCCGGCTCCTCCTGTAATTAAAATGGTTTTCTTCATTTGTCTAATGTTTTCTATTTATTATTTATTGATATTCTTAATGAACGGCTAAAATTACAAAATAAATAGCAATTAGCAATTAGCAATTAACAATTAGCAATTAACAATTAGCAATTAACTGAATATCAAGGCATTGTAGAGATGTCGTGTTATGGCGTCTCTCACAAAGTTAAAAGTAATTATAAATTCCTAAAAATCAATAGTGGTTGATTTTTAAACAGATAGGATAGTTCAATTATGATTTGTTTTTTACAAATTTTTGCTCTTTCGTTAATTAAATTTGCGCGCAAAACACGCTAAACTTTTTTTAACCACAAAAAATAGTGAAATTTGTAACACTATTTTACGGTATAAACATATAAATAGGTAGTAATGAGTAAAATTGCTGTATTTCCGGGGTCATTCGATCCGATAACTTTGGGACACGAGTCGGTTGTGCTAAGAGCGGTTGAGCTATTTGATAAAATAATAGTCGCAGTTGGACATAATTTGGGAAAAACCGGATTCTTTACTGTCGAAGAAAGGGTTGAAATGGTAAAAAAAACATTTGAAAATGTTAAGAAGGTCGAGGTGGCTGTATATGAGGGCTTAACTGTTAAATTTTGTAAAGATGTTAATGCCAAATATATTCTAAGAGGGTTAAGAACAAGTTCCGATTTTGAATTTGAACAAGGAATTGCCCAAATGAACAAAAAAATGTATCCTGAACTTGAAACCGTCTTTATTTTATCGGTACCCGAACTAATGCCTGTAAGCTCTACCATTGTACGCGATATTTATCGTAATAACGGGGATATTTCTATTTTTGTTCCTGAAGCAATTGTGCCTCTAATTCAAAACAAGTTGAGACAAAAAAACAATTAATTTTCATGATTTTAATAATTCGGAAAACATTTAACTAATTGTATATCAGTGTTCAATAAATTATTACTAACATATTTTTTACTATTTGCATCGATAATTTTGCACAGTCAAACAAACCCGACTATCGTAAGGGGTTGCCATAAATCGTTTGCAAATCAAAAAATTACAATTACGACCGAAGATGATTTTATTACAGCTACTCCAAAGGCGCTCTATTCAGCGGTTGCCGATACAAATGGGCGCTTTTCGGCAAAACTTGATTTGACAGAAATTGCTGAATTAAAGATAACATTTGGAAAATTTATAGGGTTGTTATATGCAGAGCCTGAGCGTGATTACAATCTGCTTTTGCCCGAATTTGAAAACAAAACAATTGTCGATAGTCTAAACCCATATTTCGAACCTGTAAGCTTTTATTTTAAAATAAAAAACCCAGTTTTACCCGAACTGACCGATGCAATAGCTAACTTTGACAAAATTTTCAATCAATTTCTAAATCAATATTTTTTGCATATCTCGCTAAATAGGTATTATACTCAAATTGACACCTTGCCAACTTTTATTGATTCGTTGTTTAGCGATGTTACAAATCAATATTTCATTGATTATAAGAACTACAGCATAGCCTATTTATATGCTCTTACGTTGGTTAAAAACCATCAAGTAACCATAAAAGACTACTTTTCACACAGGCAGATACTTTATAATAATCCTGCATATACAACCTTGTTTAACGAACTCTTTAGGGACTATTTGCCTTATTATGCCGATACCCGGCAAGGGAAGAGATTGGTTGCAGATATTGCAAAGGCAAAAAGCTACTCGTTTGCAATGGAAACACTTGGTAACAATCCGTTATTGCAGGATTCAACTTTTCGCGAATTAGTTCTGATAAAAAGCATACACGACGCTCTATCAATGGAACAGCTTCCCGTTTCAAGTTGTTTTCAAACTCTCGACTCGATTAAAATTTATACTAAAAGCGATACTCATAAAGATATCATAGATAATATCAAGCAAAAAACCTTGAATTTGGCTATTGGAACTAAAATTCCGCCGTTTGAGTTGATTGATGCTGAAGGGAATATGGTGAAAACCAGAGATTTACAAGGCAAATACCTTTACTTGAATTTTATTAACATCAAGAGTTTTACGGCAGACGAAGAGCTTAAAGCGCTTAAATTTTTATATAAGAAATATCAAGATAGGCTCAGAATTGTTACTGTGGCAACGGGGGCAGGAAATATGCCTATGATATCAAAGAATTTCCGTGACAATAACTACGAATGGCTATTGTTAGACGGCACCAGTGAAGATGAAATTTTGGATAAATATAAAGTGGTCGCGTCGCCAACTTGTTATCTTATCTCTCCCGAATTAAGATTTATACTCTCTCCATCGCCAGCTCCGAATGATCATTTTGAATTCTATTTTATTAAAGAGTTACGCGAAGAAAGAATACGGAAACTTAGACAAGAGGGCAGCCAGCCATCTATAAATGGCGAGTACGATTTAAAATAAACGCTTAAATTTCAACCTCCTTAACGCTTAAAATTATTAGATTTGCAGATACTATTCGAAGATAAATTATTAATGCATGTTGGTAAAAACGTATGGTTCATCGGTTTACGGTATTAAGGCTACAAAAATTACGGTTGAAGTAAATGTTGTAACCGGCTTTGGACTTTTTCTTGTTGGATTGCCAGACAACGCTGTAAAAGAGTCTCAGCACCGCATCGAGAGCGCTCTGATGGCTTATCATTACAAAATGCCGGGTAAGAAAATTGTCGTAAACATGGCTCCAGCCGACATTCGAAAAGAGGGGTCGGCTTATGACTTGACACTTGCTGTGGGTATTTTGGCTGCAAATGAACAGGTGAATTCCGAAAAATTGTCAAAATACTTGATAATGGGAGAGTTATCTTTAGACGGAGGGTTGCAGCCAATTAAAGGAGTTTTGCCTATTGCATTAAATGCTGTAGAGGAGGGATTTGAAGGAATAATAATTCCTGTGCAAAATGCACGTGAAGCAGCTGTAGTGAGTAATCTAAAAGTTTACGGTCTTGAAAATATCGGTCAAGTTATTGACTTTTTGAACGGGAAATCAAATTTTAAACCTAAGTTTGTTGATATTAACAAAGAGTTTGAGGCAGCAACAATCGAAAATGAATTGGATTTTTCCGATGTAAAGGGTCAGGAGAAAGTAAAGCGAGCGTTAGAAGTGGCTGCTGCAGGCGGTCATAACGTTATTATGATTGGACCTCCCGGCGCAGGAAAAACTATGATGGCAAAACGTGTAGCAGGAATTTTGCCTCCGCTTACACTTCAAGAAGCGTTGGAGACCACAAAAATCCACTCAATAGCTGGAAAAATCAGCCAAGACACATCGTTAATAACCCACAGACCGTTCCGTTCGCCACATCACACCATATCCGATGTTGCTTTAGTTGGCGGAGGTACGTTTCCCCAACCCGGAGAAATATCGTTGGCGCACAACGGCGTTCTGTTTTTAGACGAACTTCCTGAATTTAGGCGAGTTGTATTAGAGGTTCTTAGACAACCATTGGAGGATCGGAAAATTACCATAAGTCGAGCAAAATTCTCAATTGAATATCCCGCGAGTTGTATGCTCGTTTCGAGTATGAACCCATGCCCCTGTGGATATCACAATCACCCTGAAAAACAGTGTGTTTGCCCGCCGGGCATGGTAAAAAAATATCTGAACCGTATTTCAGGTCCACTTCTCGATCGCATCGACCTGCATATTGAAATTGTACCCGTTCCTATTGGTGATTTGGCTATAGCAACCCCTTCAGAATCAAGCGCAAGCATAAGAGAAAGAGTTGTGAAAGCGCGTCAAATACAATCCGAAAGATTTAAAAAAGACAAAATATACTGTAACGCACAAATGAACTCAAAGCAGTTGTCTAAATACGTTAAATTAAATGAAGCAGGACAACTAATGCTGAGCAATGCAGCAGAAAAACTTGGATTGTCAGCGCGTGCTTACGATAGAATTAAGAAAGTGGCGCGAACAATTGCCGACCTAGAAGGTTCTGATGCTATTATGAACCACCATATTGCGGAAGCTATACAGTATCGCACGCTTGATAGGGAAAGTTGGGCTGGGTAATACTATTTTGTGCTATTTTAATTATGTTTGTAATTCAAAAGCCTTATTAATGCTCAAATCGCCTTTTCTATATATCTTTTTGCTACTGATATCTTTCAAAATTTCTGCGCGAGATGTAACAGATACACTGTTTCGTGCAGATCAACCAGGCAAGATAGTTAGAACAAGAATAAATAGAGATACCGTTATTCCCGAAACTCAAATATCCTCTTGGTTGTACAGTAGAACGTTTCAAAAAACAGAAGCGCTGTTCGATACAGCTCAAATAAATTTTGTGTATATCGAGCCGGTAAAAGAGTCTAATATTTTTAATATAAGTTTGGGTGGAATTGGGCAACCTGTGTTATATACCGAATTTGATAAGCGAATTAAAAACAATTTTTTACATTGGTCGGTGCAATGCTTTAAACCATATATAGTTACACATCGTGATGTTACGATTTATAACACAAAATCACCGTACACCAGACTTTACTACGTTAGTGGAGGTAATAAATATCAACAATTCCATTTCACTCATACACAGAATGTTAATCGTAATATTAATTTAGGATTAAAATACAATATTTACTCAACCGAGGGTTTTTTGTTATCACAAAAGTCTCGAAATAGATTAGGTTCTTTCTGGTTTGATATTCAGAACTATCGCTATAGAAACTTTACTACGGTTAATTTCCACTCTATTAAAATTGATAATAACGGAGGGATTATTGATGGGAGCTATATCTTTGACTCAACAGACGTGGATCTGCGCCGAATACCGACACGACTGATTAATACAGGAAACGATATTCGCCTATTTAATGGATTAATGAATCATGAGTTTGCTGTATTGCAAGGAGATGAAAGGACAGCGTTTTTCGAAACTGGGATAAGGCACGAAATGATGTACTACAAGACACAAAGAAAATATTACGATCCCTCTAAAACCACATATTGGGACATCACAAACAGAGAAGTTGATTTTTACGCAAATAGATTTAACAAAAAAAGGACCTCTGATACCTTGTCTGTCAGAGAAATGACAAACAACGCAGGATTGTTTGCCAATATTGGAAAGAATAAAAATCTACATATCAGCGCTTTAGTAAAATATAGACAGGAGTTTTATAACAACTACTTTTCAGACACACTCTTCGAGTATAATAACGATACCATAGTTAAAACCTTTTATTCCACATACAGACTTTCGGGCAATTTTTTAAAAAATATGTTGACTTTTTCATGCGAAATATCGAGCAGTATAAGCCAAGGATATCGGAAGAGTGATAATAGTACATATTTTGAAATTAACTATAGACACCGTCTCTTTTCCGATACAGCAATCGTAAGTTTGAACGCCGAAAAAAGTAAAACCACACCCGACTATTTTCTTCAGAACTACTACTCAAATCACTATAAATGGCAAAGTCGTTGGTCTCCACAGGAGCGCTTTGGAATAGGTTTTCAATGGAGTTTTCCAAAACACCAAATAGATTTTTTGATTAAATCAAACATAATAAAAAACTACTTATGGGTTGATAATCAGCGAGAATGGAGTGTTTCAAGCGACAATATAGACGTTTTAGGTGTAGGAGTTGAAAAAACACAGAAAATTGGAAAATATTTTTCCGTCCGAGCAAAATTGTTGTATCAAAATACAAACGATACCATTATCGATATACCGCAATTAGCTGCCTCAACCACACTTTTACTAAATACTCCGCTGAATTTTAAAAGTACGGGAGGGCGTGCTAATCTGAATGTTGGTATAGACTGTTGGTTTAACACGCAATATTACTTACCTGATTTCGATCCAGCATTAAATCAGTACTTTATGCAACGTGAAAAAAAATATGGAAACTACCCTCTTGTTGATATTTTTGTCAGCGCACATATAAAAAGATTAGTTTTATTCGTTAGATTTGAGCATCTTACATCGTTAGTAACAAAAACAACATATATCAATGCTTTCAACTATCCCATAAGACCATTTAATGTAAAATTCGGTGTTAGTTGGACATTTTACGATTAAAACAGAACAACATGTATAAAAAAATACTTCTTTTTGGAATACCGTTGGCTTTGATAGTGGTTGCGTATCTGATTTTCGGTAGAGAGACAACAGTAGATACAGCAAGTTTGACATTCACTGTTAACCCATCACAATTTGATATTATTGTAACTACAACCGGAGAGCTTCAAGCCGAAAACTCAGAAGAGATTATGGGACCAGACGGATTGAGACGGGCTAGAATCTACACTGTTAAAATAACCGATTTGATTCCCGAAGGTACCGTTGTCGATTCTGGCGAATATGTGGCATCACTTGATAGAACAGAGTTAACGAGATTGTTGAAAGAGAATGAGCTTGAAATACAAAAAGTTGAAAATCAACTTAAGTCAACCGAGTTAGATACAACTCTATCGTTACGTGGCTCGCGCGAAGAGCTTGTAAATCTGAAGTTTGCCTACGAAGAGGGGAAGATTAAGTTAGAGCAATCAAAATTTGAACCGCCAGCAACAATACGTCAAGCAGAAATCAATCTGTTAAAATCTGAACGATCGTACCAACAAGCTGTTGAGAATTATGAAATAAAAACTGAACAAGCTGTTACAAAAATGAAAGAGGTTGAAAGCCAGCTTGCCAAGGTAAGGCAAACCACGCAAGATTTGTTAGATATAGCAAATAAGTTTACTGTATTGGCTCCGAAAAAGGGAATGGTAATTTATAAAAAAGAGTGGGGAGGACGTAAACGTCAAGTAGGCTCGGAGATAAATCCGTGGGACCCTGGCGTAGCTACCCTGCCCGACTTATCAAAGCTAATATCGAAAGTTTATATTAATGAGGTTGATATCAGTAAAATAAAAGTTGGTCAGGAGGCGATGGTTGGAATTGACGCTTTTCCTGATAAAAAAATCAAGGGAGAGGTAATAAAGGTAGCCAATGTCGGAGAACAAAAACCCAACAGTGATGCAAAAGTGTTTGAGGTGCAAATCCGCCTCGAACATTCCGATTCAATACTAAAACCCTCAATGACAACATCAAACCAAATATTTGTAAACTCATTCGACTCGGTTCTTTTTGTTCCGATAGATGCAGTATTTGCTGATAAAGGAGAAGTGGTGGTTTACAAAAAACGTTCTGGGAGTTTCAAAAAAACTGAAGTAAAAACAGGCGAATCAAATGAAAACTTTGTTATAATTACCGAAGGAGTTGATGCTGGCGATATTATTTCGTTAAATCGCCAAGAGTAAATAGCAAAAACAGCATGGAGAGCGAAAATAAAATAGCGAAAATTTTTGGAATCCCTCGCAAAGAGATTGACCTCTTTTGGCTCGATTTGGGCATTGCTGTTGAATCGATAATGGCGAACAAAATAAGGTCATTTCTAACGGCTCTTGGAATTATATTCGGCGTTGCTGCCGTTGTTGCAATGCTTGCTATTGGCAACGGCGCGCAACAGGAGATTTTGGAACAGATGAAAATGGTTGGTGTCAATAATATAATTGTTGTGCCAAAAGTGATTGAACAGGGCGAAGATAGCGATAAATCTAAAAGTGCAAGCAAAAATTCGCAGGGGCTTACGCTCAAAGATGTTAAAAGTATTGTAGAGGTTGTTCCAAATCTGACTCATGCGTGCGCACAAGTATCTGTCGAGACTTATGCAATGGCAGAGGGCAGACAAATTCCTGTAAAACTGACAGGCACCGATTGTGTCTATTTCGATTTGTTTGGTGTGGAAATTGCCGAAGGCTCATTTTTTAATCAACGACATCAGAACAACAATCTCTCGGTTTGTGTTATTAGTGAGGGACTTGGCAAAAAGCTCTTTAAAGGAAATTCGCCAATAGGTATGCAAATTAAAAGTCGCAATGAGTGGTTTAATATCATGGGGACTTATAAAGAAGTTGCAACCAAATCCGACTTGGAAGATATGGACGTAGAGACCTCAAGTTCAGTGGTTTATATTCCTGTTGAAACAATGTTGTTGCGAATTGTAAACAGAAGTAGCGTTACTCAAGAGCAGATAAAAGCAGCTGCCCGAAAGAGAGACGATGACAGCGAGACATCAAGCGCCGATATCGCGCAAATAAACACAAATCAGTTAGATAAAATAATTTTGAGTGTTTCTGACAGCAAGTATCTCGATAATGTTCGCAATTTATTGGACAGAATACTGTTTCGTCGTCATAATCAAGTAGCTGATTATGAAATCATTGTTCCTGAGCTACTTTTAAAGCAACAGCAACGCACACGCGATATTTTTAATTTGGTTTTAGGAGCAATTGCGGGCATATCGCTTTTGGTCGGAGGAATTGGTATTATGAATATTATGTTGGCAAGCGTTATGGAGCGAGTAAAAGAGATAGGAATACGTATGGCTGTAGGTGCACGAAAACGCGATATTGTACTTCAATTTATTTCAGAAGCCTCATTAATCAGTCTTTTCGGAGGTTTTATTGGTGTTATCCTTGGTTTTGTAGGTGCGGGATTAGTTACTAAATTTGCAGACATAAAAACAGTTGTAACAACAAGTTCGGTAATAATTTCGTTTGCTATTAGCGTAGGTGTCGGAATAGCATTTGGATACCTTCCAGCTAAGCGTGCAGCAGAACAAGATCCGATAGTATCATTAAGAAGCGAGTAACTGACAATGTGCAATTAGCAATTAGCAATGAACAATTGTTAATTGGGTGATTATCAAATTAATATCCGTGAATTTTAACAAGTTGTGTGCATTTCGATTGTAGAGACGCCACAATATAATATCTCTACAACACCATGACATTCAATCGATTTATTGCTAATTCTTAGACAAGCGAAGCGGCAAAGTCGATGACATAATTGTTCATTGTACATTGTTTTGAACCATTAAAGAATTAAGGAAAGTAAAGATTTTAATTCGTAATTCAAAAATTAGTATCTTTGAAAAAAGAAGAAAGATGCAGAAACTTATTGAAAAACGGAAAGAGGACTTGATTGCAATATGTCAGGAGCTTAACATTAAAAGGCTTTACGCTTTTGGTTCAGCTGTGTCTGACAAGTTTAGAGATGATAGCGATATTGATTTTCTAATTTCATTTGCAGACAACCTCTCTGTTGAAGATTACACAAATAATTATTTTGCTCTTCACTATAAACTTAGAGAGCTTTTTGGCAGGGAGATTGACATTGTGACCGAACGAACGCTTTCCAATCCGTACTTTATTGAAAGTATAAATGAAACAAAACAGCTGATTTATGAAGCGTAAAGTTAAAAAGTATTTATTTGACATCAAAACATCCATTCACGGATAAATAACACTAATTTGCAACTATTAAAAAACGGATTAAAAATGAACCAACAAGCTCTCATATCACTTTTCGAGCAATTCAATTCAAAACGCATAGCAATTATTGGCGATGTTATGATAGATTCATATCTATGGGGAAACGCAGAAAGAATATCGCCCGAGGCGCCTGTGCCAGTCGTTTCTGTTACAAAACGCGAAAACCGTATGGGAGGAGCTGCTAACGTCGCTATCAATATAAAATCGCTTGGAGCTGAGCCAATTATGATTGCGATTATCGGAGCCGATACCAAAGGAGAGGAGTTTTTAAAGTTGATGAAAAAAACAGAAATTGAACAATCGGGGATACTGATTTCAGACAAACGTAAAACAACAGTAAAACACCGTGTTATATCTTCGAATCAGCACCTGCTAAGAATTGATGATGAAGAATCAAATCCGTTGGACAAAAACCTGGAAGAGAAATTTATCTCACATTGTCTAAATATGCTTAAACAATTCAAACCCGATGCTATTGTTTTTGAAGATTATGATAAAGGCAATGTTACACCGCTGGTTATCAGCAATGTTGTTCAGTTCGCAAATGAAAACAATATACCAACTTTAGTTGATCCTAAAAAGCGCAATTTCGAGCGCTATAAAAATGTAACCCTATTTAAACCCAATTTCAAAGAGTTAGTTGAAGGAATGAAACTCGAAGGGGTTCCCAGAAACAGTTCAAAAGCAGTTGCCGATGCTGCAAACAGTCTGTTGAAACATCTAAATGCTACCTATGTAATGGTAACATTGTCGGAATATGGTATTTTGATTACCAACGGAAAGGAGTATTTTCACATGCCAGCACAAAAGCGCGAAATATCCGATGTTAGTGGAGCCGGAGATACCGTAATAAGTGTTTCTGCAGTGACATTAGCATGCGGCATTAAAGCCGATTTGGTGGCTACCATTGCCAATATTGCAGGCGGACTTGTTTGCGAAAAACCGGGAGTTGTCCCAATCGATAAAGAGAGCCTTCTGTTAGAAAGCATTGAATATTTCAAATCGCAAAATTAACGAACAAAAGTCTGATTATAAGATAAAAACATACTATCATTTTAAAAATAATAACAGCCATGGCTAAAATTTTGACTTTCTTTTTATTGCTTGTCACAGCAACGCTTTTTGGGCAAGCAAATCATCGCGATTCGATAGATGTATTGCACTATAATTTGCATATCGATATTACGCAAATTCCGCAATCAACCATAATCGGTAAAGCAATTATTGAGTTTAGCCCACTTCTCAACAACTCAAATAGTTTTGGCTTTGATTTACAGAAGCTGACTGTTGACAGTGTCAAACTTAATAGTAATACTATTGATTTTCAACACACAAATAATGTAGTGAGTTTTGTTACAACTCAAAACTATAATGTTACAGACACCTTATCAGCAGAGATATATTATCAAGGCGTTCCAGCCAAAGATCCAACTGGCTGGGGAGGTTTTTATTTTAACTCGGGGCAAGCTTTTAATCTTGGTGTAGGCATGAGCGTAAATCCACATGTTTACGGACGTTGCTGGTATCCGTGTATCGACAATTTTACAGATAAAGCAACCTACGATTTCTACATCACAACAATTCCATCACATACAGCAACTTGTGGAGGAGTGTTCCAAAGTGTAACTTCCGATGCCAACGGAAATAAAGTTTGGCATTGGAAAATTGAGCAACCTGTTGCAACTTATATAACCAGTGTTGTCGTGGGAGAATTGGAGAAAGTTGAGTTTTCGTATCAAGGCTTAAATGGTCAAATCCCAATTGATATTTATTGTAAGCCTTCGCAAGTATCTTCTGCAACTACTGCATTTTCCGATGTGCCATTAATGCTTCAGATATATGAAAATGCTTTTGGACCATATCCATACCCTCGTGCGGGATATACAGTAGTAAACTTCAACAGTGGAGCTATGGAACATGTTATGAACATAGCTTACCCAAACGATGCTTTAACCACTTCACTATCAGGCCAAACTCTTATGGCTCACGAGCTATCACACATGTGGTTCGGCAATAGCGTAACATGTGCAACCGCCGAAGATATGTGGATGAACGAAGGCTGGGCAACCTTTTGCGAAGGAATTTTTGTAGAGGGAAGAGATGGATATGAAGAAGGGAAAAAATATTTTCTCGATAATCACAGATATGCATTGACTTCTGCGCACACAAACGATGGAGGATTTATCCCACTATACGGTGTTAGTCACGAAAACACTTATGGCACAACTGTTTACAAAAAGGGTGGTGATTTTGTCCGCTCTTTGCGTGGTTATTTAGGCGACTCTGTTTTTTTCGCAGCCGTAAAGTTGTGGCTTTCAGAAAATGCGCATACATCAAAAAACACTTACCAATTGCGCGATTTTTTAACAGAAAAAATAGGAACAGACATCACTCCATTTTTCGACAGTTGGATATTTAATTCAGGTTTCCCACACTATGCAATCTCTAATTTCTCAACAGACGGAAATCAAGCTACAGTCGAAATAACACAAAGTCGTTTAGGTGGCAGATTTACAGGGGATGCAAACAAGGTAAATGTTTCATTTTTTCAATCCCCCAAAGTTTACGAAACTTGTTTGGTTGAGTTTGATGGAAAGAGAGGAACCTCAACATTCAATTTGCCGTTCAACGCGAAGTATGCTATTGTCGATTACAAGTCGCTTTTAGCCGATGCCACAATCAAAAATGAATATATGCTTTATGGTCAACAGCAATCATTTAGTAATCAGTCGTTTATTGTTTATCCACAAACAACAACAGATTCTGCATGGATTCATGTAATCTATAATTTTGTTAAACCCGAAGAGCACGGACAGATATTCGATGGAATAGAACTAACACCGCACTATTATTGGACAATTAATATGGAATCTTATGGAAATTTTCGCGGTCGCGCGCGATTTTACCATACAACAACACAAAATCCTGCCGATAGTGTATGGAAACCTGAACCAAATGATAGAATAGAGATGTTGTATCGTGCGCTACCATCACAACCTTGGGTAAAAATCGATGTGCAGAATTATTTAACATGGATGGGCGGATATGCGTTTGTTGACAGTTTGAGACCGGGGGAATACGCTTTCGGGATATTGAGAAATGACTCAGTGTCAACACCTGCACAATTAGAAAATCACAAGTGTAAAGTTTTTCCAAATCCAGCAAAAAACAGAGTGACATTTTTCGTAGGAAATACTAATTGTACTAAGATAGAAATATTCAGTGTCAGTGGTTTACAGGTAGATAAAATTTCCTTAAATAACGCCACTTATATCGAAATTGATACAAATAACTACAAAGAAGGAGTCTATATCGTTCGATTTATGAACAAATCAGCGCTAATCGAAAGTCGAAAACTGATTATAACAAAATGACAAATGGATACAGTAATATTAAACGGAAAGCGAATTAAATACAGGTATTCTAAAAACGAAGGGTTACCAATAGTTTTCCTTCATGGATACCTTGAATCCATGGATGTTTTTACGCAATTTATAGATACCTATTTGTCAAAAATTCCGACTTTGGTATTAGATATTCCCGGACATGGTTGCTCAGAACCTATAGAAAAGCATCAAACCATGGAACAGATTGCTAACCAAGTAGTTTCGTTATTAGACTACTTGGAAATTGAGACATTTATTGTTTATGGTCATTCAATGGGAGGATATGTTGCTCAAGCAGTAGTAAAGCAAATTCCACAAAGAGTAAGGTTGTTGGGACTACTTCACAGCAATGTATTTGCCGACAGCGCTGAAAAGAGGGAAAATCGCCTACGCGAAGCAGAAGCAATAGAGCAAGGGAAATTACCAACAATAGCGCAACTCTTTTTGCCAAAAGTGGTAGCAGATTTTAATTTCAAGCGATTGGAAGGCGTTGTGTCAGAATGGATTGAACGTGTTAAAACTATGCAACCGCAGGGAATAATCTCTTGTTTACATGCAATGGCGCAACGCCCCGATAATACGGAAATGTTAAACGGCTCAACGCCTATTCATTTGATTGGCAGTGATTCGGATCAGTTTTTGACTCAGCAAATGATTGATAAAATGACCAAAAGCAGTGCAATACACAAGGTAACAATAATAGAGAAATGCGGGCATGCATCATTCGTAGAACAACCACAACAACTTGCGGTTGCAATTAGCAATGTGTACTTTAGTTAAAAGTTGAAAGTAGGGTGTACTGGACGTTCGGTCATTGAGCGGAGTCGAAATGAGAGAAGTCGAAACGTCCAATTACAAATGGGTAAACGCCAAAAGCTAACAGCTGATTCCTTTTAACTTTACAAACTTTTAACTTTTAACCCCTAACTCCGCCAAATTACCCCGCCTGTTACTTGTATGTATCTGGTTATGAACTCGTTATTGAAAATAACAAACAACCTAATTAAGTAGTCTGTTTTTTACATGTAATAATCTTAACCTCAAATTATTATATTAAAAACAACCACCTAACTTGGCGGAGTTAGGGTTTAACTCAAATTGTTAATTGCTTGACGCACACGATGCTATACAATTTATAACTTGGCTTAACTTTTGGTGCTTCAATTCGTAATACATTTTTTTTCCATCTCTTTTACTCGTAACAATTCCATTGTATTTGAGAATACCCAGGTGATGCGATGTAGTCGATTGGGTTATATTTAGATGTTTTTGAATTTGACTCACAGTTAGCTTTTCGTCATCTTGCAGAAGATTAACAATTTCGATGCGTAAAGGGTGAGCAAGAGCCTTTAGCATATCGCTTGACCGCTCTAATAATTCTAAATTTAGTGGGATTTTTTCTGTCATTCTACTCAAATTTATACAACAAAGATACAAATTACTATCTGTTATACTTACATATTTAGTTATGTGTTATATAACATACGGTAGTATAATCCGTTTTATACTAAAAAATTGCTTTTGCAATAGCTTTCCGTAGTTTTATTAACGATTTTTGTATATTAGCAGAGAAAATCAAAAACATTTGTTTGTCAACAATATATAAAACTATTTGCCTATGAGAATATTTCTTTTCCCCTTTTCGATAATATACGGGTTAATAGTAAGAGTTCGTAACTTTATGTTCGATCACGGAATTATTAAATCCACAGATTATAACATCCCCATAATAGGTGTTGGGAACATAACAGTTGGAGGTACAGGCAAGACCCCACACGTCGAATATTTAATAAAACTGCTTCACAAAACGCACAAAATTTCTGTATTATCACGTGGCTACAAAAGACAAACAAGAGGGATTGTCGAGGCTACTATTGATTCAACAAGCATGGAAGTTGGCGATGAACCAAAACAGATAAAACAAAAATTCCCGGATGTGTCGGTAATTGTCTCTGCTAGCCGCAGGAAAGCAATTAATAAAATAGCGCTTGGACAGATAGGGAATAATCCCGATGTGATAATTCTTGACGACTCCTATCAGCACAGATACGTAAAGACGGGCATAACGATTCTTTTAATAGATTATAACAGACCAATATACGAAGACTATATATTACCCTATGGAAGATTAAGGGAATCTGCTACTGAAATAAATAGGGCAAATATCGTTGTTGTAACAAAATCACCATTAGACTTGAAACCCATTGAAAGAAGAATTATATATAAAAACTTAAATCTATATCCTTATCAAACACTACTATTTTCGAGTCTGAAATATGGGGAACTTACTCCACTTTGGGGACATCCTGATGGTATTCCAGTTGATTTTAGTACAGAAGATTATACGGTGTTGCTTCTTACTGGCATAGCAAACCCTGCACATTTAAGAAAACACGTAGAAAACAACTACTCTAATATTATTGACTTACGCTATCCAGACCACTATAGATATGGTAATAAAGATATATCGAAGATCGAAAGTGTTTTTGAAAAAATTGAAGCAACAAATAAAATTATTATTACAACTGAAAAAGATGCTGTTCGATTAAAAGATCTTCAATGTATGAAAGATTCGACACTGCCTGTTTTCTATATTCCAATTGAGATTGTTTTTCTCGACAGCATGTCGGAAGAGATTGATAGGAAAATAATCTCATACGTCAGAACAAACAGGGCGCAAAACACGTTAAACCAAACTATATAGAGGACGATTCCTAATAAATTATACCGATTGGACTATTTTAAAATTACAATTGGCATAAAACATGCTTATTTTGCTGATTATCAAATAATTATATTATTGCGATTTTGTAATGTGTTAAACTTATTTTGTTAATAGTTTAACCAAAGATCTAATTTCATCAACTATAATATTTTCACTTATTTGAATCTCTTTTTTGTGACTCGATGTGATTATCCTTTTAAAACCGAGTCGTTTAGCCTCTTCAATTCGCTGTACAATAGATCTCATTGGTCGTATTTCGCCTGAAAGTCCAATTTCTCCTGCAAAACAAGTATCTAAACCAATAATTAAATCTAAGTAACTTGAAATAATAGCAGCAGCCAAGGCTGCGTCGGCAGCAGTGTCAGTTATTTTTATTCCTCCTGTTACATTCACGAAAACATCGCGTGTACTTAATTTTATTCCCGCACGCTTCTCTAAAACGGCAAGCAACATATTAAGTCTTTTGTGGTCATAGCCGGTTGAAGAGCGTTGTGGAACTCCAAAACTTGCGGTACTTACTAATGCCTGAACTTCAACTACTAACGGTCTAATACCCTCATAAATTAGGGCTAAGGCAACTCCGGGAAGTGGTTCGGCATGAAAATCAACTAATATTTCTGATGGATTTGGAATCTCTTTAAGTCCTGTTTGTTGCATTTCGAATATCCCGATTTCGGAGGTGTTTCCAAATCTGTTTTTTGAAGTTCTGAGAATCCTAAGTCCGCTGTTTTGATTGCCCTCGAACTGCAAAACTGTATCGACTAAGTGTTCGAGAACTTTTGGACCTGCAATATTGCCTATTTTTGTAATATGACCGACAAGAATAAGCGGAAAATTGAGATACTTGGCGGAGTTGATTAGCTGATATGCAGATTCTCTGATTTGACTTATTGTTCCGGGGATTGATTCAAGATTGCGACTTTGTATTGCTTGAATTGAATCAACAATAACAATATCGGGCTTAATTTTTTGAAACAATTGACACAAGTCTTCAACAACGAGCTGTGTGGTTATTAAAATATTTTCATGTGCTACTCCGAGTCTATCGGCTCTATCTTTTATTTGGGCTTCGCTCTCTTCTCCAGCAACATAGAGTGTTTTCCACTGTTTGTTTTTTAAAGCTAATTGAAGCAAAAGAGTGGATTTTCCTATACCTGGTTCGCCACCTATCAAAACAACAGAGCCGGGCATAAGCCCACCTCCGAGCACACGATCAAATTCACCGATTTTGGTTAGCTGACGTTCATGCTTTTCCCGCTTTACCATATTGAGCTTGATAGGCTCTTTTAAAGAAACTTGTGCCGTTTGTGATAGAGAGCGACTGCGTTGTTCAATCACTTGCTCCTCAATGGTGTTCCATGAACCACACTGGGTACATTTTCCCATCCATTTAGGAAAAGATGCTGAACAGTTTTGGCAAACATATAGGGTTTTAACTTTGGACACAAATGTTTTTTATTCCTTCAGAAATTCGAGTTGTGCAAAGATACTACCACCCTCACACCACTCACCTTCGTCATTATATCCTTCTACTCTGACGAGACGTAAAACGTCGCGAGAAACAATCTCGATAACATAATTTCCTCGATAATCTATCTGGTTAACATCAAAACGAAGGGAGTCGCGAGCTATCTGCAATCTGAGCTTAAATTTTTTTCTGAATATTGAATAATCTCCGTTGACTTCGGTCAAAAGGTGGTCTTTTGGGTCATAAATTCGTGCTGCAACTGTTTTGTCGGCATAAAAAGACCATCTACATATATTTTTGGTAGAATCTGGAACTTGAAAATCCATTTGTCGCCAAGTTCCGATAATATTATTCTCTTTACTTTTTTTACATCCAACTATAGTTATAATCGCAATGCCTATAGCTAGTAAGGTTATTTTTTGTCTCATGGTAGTTTCTGTTTTACGACTGCAAGATATGGTTTTTTTAGGACATTAAAAAAACTATTCGCAAAAACCTATTATTTACTATTTCATTTCAGTTTCGTATTCTGCTTGTTTGGTGCTAAGTATTTCAATTACTTCGTCATACATCTCATCAAATTTGTCTAAGTTGTCACAATAATAACGCAAAGATACATCAAATCTCTTTTTTGAAATATTGTATCGCTCAAGAATATCGACATAATAACTTGGAACAGTATTAACAACGATACGTCTCTTGTTTAATGCATTAATAAGAACGGCATCAACAAGATGAATATCAGCCATTACATGAATCATTGTATCTCTTGGAATTATCGACAAACTTGTAGGTTTATCTTTTACTTCAGAACATGAATTAATTATTATTAAAAGAGCAACAAGGCTTAAAAAAGTATTTTGACAAAGAAATAAATACCTGCCTTTTTTATCTGTATCCATTATTTGTTCATATATAATATGCCTTACTATTAGCGAATTTTACGACGTATTCCTCCTGTATCCTTAATTCTATTGAACTTAACACCTATCATAACCTCGTGACTTCCTGAACCAAACTTATTTAGTTTGCTTATCATTATGTCGTAAGAATAACCTATGTACAACATATCTTGATAATTGTATCCGCCAATAATTGCGATTGCATCGCCCGTTCGCCATGACAGGCCTCCCCAAGCCATTTTACGCCAAATTCCTTTTATATTTAGATCCATTTGTAAAGGAGCTGCTCGTACTATCTTAAACATGGTAGCTCCCTCAATATCAATATCTCTGTTGATATTGTAACGGTATCCTCCATTGATAAATATATGATTATTGAGTTTAGACATTACTTTATCGATGTACTCTTCTAATACTTCCAATTTGTTTCCAAAAAGTTGATTTACACTAACTCCAAAATAGAATTGTGAGTTGTACGCATATACTCCGATGCTAGCGTCGGGGAGGTATTTAACAAAGTTTGTCGGATAGATATAAGTAGCTGGTTCCTCTCCATCAAAACCCAATGATAACATGTCTATTTTAAACTGTTTAAGACCTAAAAAAGCTCCTCCTGAAACTCTTATGTCTCTATAAACCAAGACGTTATACGCATACGAGCCGTATATTCCAAGTTGATTTGTCGGACCGGTTACATCGCTAAAAATAAATCCGCCGTAGCCCATTGGCATTGATTTGTGTGGTCCATAGGCGCTTAAAAGATATGTTCTTGGTGCATCTTTTATTCCAGCCCACTGGTAGCGATAGTTAGTTCGTACTTGGTAGTAGTCGTGAATACCACCAATAGCGGGGTTAAACACATAGTCGTTAAACATGTACTGCGACAATTGGTACATTTGCTGAGCCTGAGAAAAATTGATTCCGAGCGCTGCAATTAATAATAGGATTTTTATCTTTTTCATCGCTTTCTGTTTTTTCATTTTTTTAATAATGTTTTGGTTTTTCTTGAATCCGAAGGAAAACCTCGGATTCAAGAACTTACCAAGCTATCGTATAATTGTTATTGGTCCTGATATTTTTTTCGAGTAACTATCAGTTGAGTAGTCAATTATGTAATAGTATGTTCCTACAGGCAGATCTTTGCCTTTCTTGTTAGTTCCATCCCATTCGGCATTTGGATCTGACGATTCAAATACCAACTGTCCCCAACGATTGAATATTTTTACCGAAACAGTATTAAATAGCTTGAATCCTTCCATTTTCCACGTGTCATTGAATCCATCACCGTTTGGCGAGAATGCATTTGGTGGATTAAATTCGCCTAATACTCTAACAAGCGCCGAGTCTTTGCTGTAACAGTAGTGTGTTTCTGTTTCGTTAATTTCAAATGCTCGAGTTTTAGCTAAAACTTTATAGAATGTGCTGTCTATAGGCGTAACTATTGCACGTGTTTTGGCTTCGTTGAGCACATAACTTCCTGTTTGAGTTAAGCCTTGAACAGTAGTATAAAGTTGTTCACTCCATATATATTCTGCTCCTTCAACTTCTTGATCTATTTTCACCAAAGCAGAGTTACCAACAAATATCGATATAAGTGGCTCGTTGCCGTTAAATCCACCTAAATCGGGATCTATTTTGTATGCTGAAACTTTAACGTCTGCATAATCAAAGTTATTAGCTTTTATAGAATCGATATCATAACATCCATCTTTATATACTGTTAGGTAGTAATAGTTGTCTCCATTATTTCTACTAACTTTTGTATAATAAGTGGAATCGAAAGTTGCTATAATGTTATTCACACTTTTCCAAATAATTGAATCACAGCCAATATCAATATAGTCGAGGTCATGAATGCTATAATAGCTTATCAATTCTACGGTATCGCCAACACAATATGTTGAATTATCATCATAAATTTCTCCTTTAAACCTAAATCCTGGATTTGCGGTAATATTAGTTAAGGCGAAAACATATATTGAATTATCAACAGGGCAACCGTAGTCTTTGTATGTTACGGTAACAGAGTATTCTCCTACTCCCACATTTCTAATAGTTTGTCCTGTTATAGAGTCATTCCAAGTAAAGTTATAATTACTTGCGTTTGGTTGTACTGGTAATTCAATATGCGGATGCTCGAAAGCTGTTACGTTTGCTGTCAATTGTCCATCATATACATGTTTATTACAAGTTGGAGCGCTATCAATTTCTATACTAACTGTCATATATGGTACAACACTTCGTAGATTTAGCGCTTTTTGTTCAGACCAACAACCGTTGTCATCTTCAACATGCAATCTGTATATACCTGCACTTAAGCCATCGATTGTAACAACACTATCATATTGGTTGTTAACTTGATATAAAGTCTCGTTTGGATATTGATATGCCTTGAGATCGTAAGGTTCGGTTCCTCCGAATATTTCAACTGTTACAGAGCCTTCAACATCGGTATAACAAATTGGTAAAACAGAGTCGATAACACTAAATTCAAGTTTATCTGGTTCAGTTAGTGTCGTATCTGCTGTTCGTTGACAGGTTGAGGCATCTATAACTGTCACAGAATAAGTACCTGCGATTAGTCCTGTTGCTACTGAACCTGTTAAATTGGGATTGTGCGACCAATTATAGATCACTTCTCCTATCGGATCAGTAACAAGAGCATCTATTCTACCGTTTGAATCTCCATGACAAGACGGATTTTTAGGTATAAGCTGAACAACCATATTGCTACTATCAATCATCATAACATAATCTGTAGCTTCGCAACCACTGGCATCGACAACTGTAACATAATACATACCTACATCTACGCTATCGAGTATTGGATCGTCAATTTTTACAACTATTGAATCTTGTGGCCACACGTCACTTGACCATTTGTAAGTAATTGTTGAATCGGCATCGGTTGCTACTTCAGCTTTTAATTTACCTGTCGGTTTTATACATCCTGTTTTATTTACTAACTTAGCTATTACCGAGATTGGGGCTGGTTGAGTAATCTCAATTGAGTCGATTAGGTAATTGCAGCCACATGAATGCGAATCGGTGATTGTAAAATGATAAATTCCTGCTACTAAATTGGTAATAGTGTTACCTATAGAATCCGCATCCCAAGAACTGTGTCTCCAGTGATATTCATATTCTGGAACACCTCCTTTAGCTTCAATGCTGATTGAGCCATCATTATCACCGTTACATGTAACGTGTTTGATGAATAGCGTATCGTAAGATATTTGCATGTTCAACACCTCAACAGAATCTATAACCATACATAAGTTTGCATCTGTTAGGGTAACATAATACCATCCATAATCCAGGTTTTTCAACGTATGGTAAGTTCCATGATCGGTTGGTACGAGGGTATCGCCTGCTTCATTTTCCCAATGATAATCATAGGGTTCTACACCTCCTAAAGGAGTGGCATGAATAGTTCCAAAATCGTTCTCATCTCCACCTACATCTGGCTCTGAACTTAAAATAATTCGTAATGCATTGGTAGTTGGTACAAAGAAACTAGTTACTTGTTCACAACCATTTGCATCCACAACCTTAACTAATTGTTCTCCTGCAAACAGTTGAGAGTTAGTAAATGATGTTTGATAGGTGGTATCAATATCTCCATTTGCCCATATTATTGTGTATGGACTTTGTCCGTTTGTAATTACCACTTCTGCTTGTCCATCATTATGTCCGAGACATGTAACGCTAACAGTATTGATTACATTTATCTCCATATCTGTGTCGGATTCAACCAAAACGGTATCTCTGTAAGAACATCCTAATGCATCGGTTAATAAAAGAGTGTAATAGCCCACTCCGAGGTTGTAGATAGAGTCTGTGCCATTTCCATCAATAATAACATCTGGTTCTAAATATTTTGCCCAGATATAGATGTATGGCTCAACTCCTCCAGAAACGTTAGCTTTGATACTACCTGTTGACGCACTACATTCTGTTTTGGTAACCACAGTAGTAACTATTATCGGATCGGGCGATATAATTGTTATGCTATTAGTTGCTGTACAACCTAAATCGTCAGTTACTGTAACATTGTATGTCCCTGCAGGCATATTTACAAGCGCTGAATCACTTCCAACAATATTTCCAAGACTATCCTCCCAATGGTAGATATATGGTGCAACACCGCCCGTCGCTACAACATAGAAAGATGCTATTGAGTCGCCTGCACAAACAATTGGTTGAGTAAACACAAAGTCTGTTTCTAATGGTGCATTTTCTTCGATTGTTGCATCGAAGTAAATTAGACATAAGTTTGCATCTGTAATTGTAGCTGTATAATTGCCCGCAGCGAGATGAGAAATTGTAAATTCTGCAGGACTTGAATCAGCTTCTAGAACTAAGTCGCCCCAGTTTACTGTGATTGGAGCAGTGCCATTGTGAACTTGTATGGTAATAGAACCTGTTGGTTCTCCTGCGCAACTTACATCAGTTTGGCTGATAACCTCGACATACATATCGGTATCGCTCTGTAATCTAATTGTGTCTGAAACCAAACAACCTGCACTATCCTTGATATGCAAATAGTACATTCCTGGAGCGAGACTGTCTATTTCGAAGCCTAGATAGATATCGGTATAACCTTCTCTTGTCCACCAAACTTCATAGTAGCCTGAGCCTCCTGTGATATTATCAACTGCTAAACTACCATCGCTTTGACCACATGAAGGTTTGATTATAGTTAATTCGTACTCTATTTGGCTTGGTTCGTCAATAATCACGTCAATTGTTTGTTCGCAACCTAAACTGTCGGTAACTGTAACTTCGTATGTGCCTGCGACAAGATCTGTACGAGCGCTATCTGTATTTCCATCGGACCAGAAATAGCTGTATGGCGCTCCGTTACCGCCTTGTGCAGTTATTGTCGCCGTTCCATCGTTGTTTCCATAACATGTGGCTGGATTGACGTCAGATAACGTAAGGATAAATTCTTCGGGTTGACCGATAGGTATGAACTCATGAACTCTACATTCTCTTTCATCAATAGCTGTTACCTTATAACTTACTCCTCCGTAAAGAGAGTCTGCATACAGACCCATAGACACAACATTACCTAAGTCGTCTATCCATGTTGTTTCTACAAGTCCCACTCCACCATTTACGGTAATGTATGCCGACCCGTCGTTACCACCGTAACAAGTTGCTGGAAAGACACTATCAGTGGTAATGGTCATTCCTCCAACGTCAATCACGTTTACGGTAACAGATGCCGTACATCCATTAGCATCTTCTACTGTAACAAAGTAAATGTCTGCGTCTAATACTCTAACGATTGAATCCATTACAGTGCCTATGGGTTCGGGCCAATGATAGCTATATGGCGGTGTGCCTCCAAAAGGTGTAAGTGTTGCTATACCATTGGGTACGCCGCAGTTAGCTGGTTCTGTTTCAACGCCAACTTCAATTTTCACACCATCTTCGATAAATACACTATCCGCTGTAGTACAACCGTGTGCATCGGTAACTGTTACATAATATGTTCCTGATATTAAGTTGTCGGCTGTTGCATTAGTTGATATTGTGTTGCCAACGCTATCCTTCCAAATGTAGGTGTAGTCGGGCGTTCCGCCTGTGGCTAAGACTGTTACGCTGCCTAAACTTCCACCAAAACATGCGTTGTGGACAATTGAATCAATTGAAACAATTAACAAGTCGGGTTGTGGCATTGTGTATTCGTATGGTAACGTAGTACAGCCACTACTATCAGTTACGACAACATATATTGTTGAGTCTCCACAAATTCCTGTTGCTATATCGGTTGTATCGCCGTTAGACCATAAGATGCTTGCTATTCCAGCTGTGCTTGAGACGAAAACTTGCACACTTCCGTTGCAATCGCCATTACATAATACTGGAGTTACAACTTTAATACTATCAATTTGTAAATAGGTGTCGTATTCTATTTCAAATTCTTTTGTTGTGGAGCATCCTATTGAGTCTTCTACTTTAACAGAATAGACCCCAAATGCTAATGTTCCTATTGTGGCGCCTGTCCCAATGCTATCGCCTACACTATTGTACCATGTGATAGTTTCTCCGCCGTTACCGCCAGTAAGATCTGTTACTGTTGCTGTTCCTGTTGCAGCACTACATATTGTTGGAGTGTGTACTACATTAAATTTAATAGAATCGGGTTCTCCTATAGTGATAACAGGATCGGGTATAATTATACAACCGTTGGTGTCTTCAATTTTAACGGTGTAGTCTCCTGCTGGATATCCTTCAAGAGAGGCTAACCCCGTAGATGCTTCTGTTTTAACAAGCTCATTGTCAGAAGAGTACCACGCCACAATATATTCGCCTGAACCTCCGCCAATTGAAATCTCTATGCTTCCATCACTGCTTCCGTTACATAAAGCATCATCGGCGTTTACACTAATAATTTCTAACAGTGGTGGTTGGTCAATATAGATAGTGTCAACTGCTGTACAACCAACAACTATATCGGTAACGGTAACAAAATTATTTCCAAAAACCAAGTTATAAGCTGTTTCTCCTGTTTCGCCATTTGACCATAGGTAAGTATAGTTGCCACTTCCCCCTGTCGCGTTAACAGTTGCAGAGCCTCCTTCGTTCGAGCCTCCATTACCAGTGTTACACATAATTGGGACCGTATCAGTAAACTCTAATTTAATATCATATATTGCTTTTATTTCAATTGAATCATAATGTTCGCACGTATTGCGATCTGTTATTGTTAGGAAATGCCAACCTGTTGATAAATTTTCATTTGTTTGACCAATTGTACCGTTATCCCATACATATATGTAAGGTGGGTTACCTCCAGTTGCTTCGACTGTTACGGAACCTACAGTGTCGCTTGCACATATAACGTGGGTTGTATCGGTAATAGTTAGCTGAATATCAACATCTTTTATAACTACGTCGCGTACGGCTTTACAGCCATTTTCGTCTGTAACTGTTACTGTATAAGTGTCGGCACACAAATTTTCTATTTTGGGTGATGTGCTTCCGTTACTCCATAAATAGGTGAGTTCACCTGTTACCCCTGGTACTTCCACTTCTGCCATACCATTACAGTATCCTACGGGGAAAGTACTTGGTGCGAAATTTAAGTTCCATTTAAACAAATATCCATTGTCATAATAGTAGTTATCTGTTACTTCAAGTGTCCAATCTCCATTAAGCGGACAGCCAATTAGAGAGGAGAAATCTCCAATAGGTCTGTATGAGCCACTTGGTATATGTGGTTGATTTACATGGTAATTGCTATCATTATCCCAGTAAGTATATTTCGCCATTGGGACATTTGCCCATGTATATTCAGCATCATCAGTAAAGGTATAAACATAACCGTTCCCTGGTATCGAGTCTTCATTTATAAGGCTACGAACAGGTTCTCCTAAGAATTTATCACCTCCATGTTGGTCTGTAAATAGTAACGAGCTACCATTTGGACAAATTAATTGTATGGTTAAATCTGCTACGAAAGAGTGCTCGATATTAATGTTTATAGATTCAATGTCTGCTGTGCTTAGTACAATTGCACCATCTGCAAAATCGTCATGGTGAATAGTAGAGGTGTATGTCTCTCCGTCTCCGTCTGGTAAGAACGTTGTATCGGCTTCAATAATTGGCAAGCTACCGCATGAGTATAGTGAGTCAATTAAGTTGATAATCATAGGTGCAGGTTCTACTACATCATAGAGACTACCTGTTACTTCACATAGATTATCATCAACAACCGTTACTTGATAAGAACCTACGCCCAAGCTATCAAACACTCCTGTACTGTTGCTACCACCTCCCGTTATAAAGTAAGTTAAGGGGGGGATGCCACCACTAACTTCAAATTTTATTGTAGCTCCTGCTTCAATATTGTTACAGGAGATAGGTATAAGTGTATCTGTTATAATCTCAAACCCATCGGGATTGGTCATAACATAAGGTCCACTAACAGCTGTACAATTGCTGGCATCACTGACGGTAACATAATAGGTACCCTCTTCTAAATCAGTAAAATATCCATTGGTATTGCTTTCGCCTGTTGATAATGTATAAGTTAAGGTGTTGCCTGTACCGCCACTTGCAACAACAGTTATCGTACCATCGTTGGCATTATGACATGTAATATCTGTAAATGAATCCTCGTCTATTACAACTATGGGCTGCTCTTCAACTATATGATCTTTTCCCTCTACAGAGCAACCATTTGCATCTTGTACTAAAAGTCGATATGTGCCGGCAGCCAAATTAGTAAATTCTTCTTCGGCGCCACTCGGTAAATTTGGAATTGTATCTACTGCTGTTAACACGCCTTCTTCTATTATCCGTAGAATATAGGTCAAATCGCCTGTGCCTCCTTTAGCCCGAACAGTTATCTTACCCTTACAATCACTATATGACAAGTAGTCTGTAGTAATAACAAGCGCAACTGGTTCACGAACTATATAAGGACCACCTCCTTCGGTACAAAATTCTTCATCTGTTACAACTACCATGTATTTACCCGGTCTTAATCCAGTGAAAACACCTGTAGTGTTACTTGTATCAATCGCTCCCACTCCTTGTGCGAATCCTGTTAATCTAAAAGTTAACGTTCCTGTACCACCTGTAGTAGCAAAAATTATTTCACCATTGGCGCCACCATGACAAGTAACATGATTAATAGTTGGTTCTCCTA
>Ga0208694_1000085_pt1 | contig 133328 bp, 141 predicted proteins | sample AD_UKC078_MetaG_FD_184442 | JGI IMG/M metagenome (GOLD analysis project Ga0208694, IMG submission 184442) | Active sludge microbial communities of municipal wastewater-treating anaerobic digesters from USA - AD_UKC078_MetaG (SPAdes) (version 2) | ecosystem: Engineered > Bioreactor > Anaerobic...
ACCTGTTCCCGGGTGTGTTGATCTCTTCGGATCTGGGTAACGGCCCGGGCATTCAGGAGGTTGCGACGTTCTCGGTGGATGTGGAGGGCCCTGAGGGGTCGGTGGCGGTCTCCAACGCCCACGGCACGGTGACCGGTGCGGCCGGTGGTGTGCTGCTGCGTCCGTTCGCCCGGCTGATCTCCAAGACCGGTGACAGCGTCACCACCTACGGCGAACCCTGGGACATGAAGTAGCCCAGCTACCCCGCTTCGAAAACGACATCAGGGCTGCAATCGCTTCGCGATCGACAGCCCTGATGTCGTTCTGGTGGGCGTTTCGGGAACCCGGGGTTCAGCGGCCTTCGGCGAACGCCCGCAGCGAGGCCACCTGGGCCGGATCCAGCGACGGCCGGACTGTCTCGCGGGCCTTCGCGACATCGGCGGCGGTCACGTCGGCGGCGTCGATCGAACGGCGCATCGCGGTCAGCGCGGCCTCCCGGAGCAAGGCCACGCAGTCCGCGGCGCTGTAGCCGTCCAGATCGGCCGCCAGTGTCTTGAGGTCCACCTCCTTACTCAGCGGCACCGACTTCGCGGCCGTCTTGAGGATCTCGAAGCGGGCGTCGGCATCCGGTGGCTCGACGAACACCAGCCGCTCCATGCGGCCCGGGCGCAGCAGCGCGGGGTCGATCAGATCGGGCCGGTTGGTCGCGCCGAGCACGACGACGTCACGCAGCGGTTCGATTCCGTCCAGTTCGGTCAGCAGGGCTGCCACCACCCGATCGGTCACACCGGAGTCGGTGTTCTGGCCACGCCGCGGCGCCAGCGCGTCGACCTCGTCGAGGAATACCATCGAGGGCGCGGAATCCCTTGCCCGACGGAACAACTCGCGCACCGCCTTCTCGGAGGCGCCCACCCATCTATCCATCAACTCGGCGCCCTTGACGGCGTGCACGCTGAGCCTGCCGGAACTGGCCAGCGCGCGCACCACGAAGGTCTTTCCGCAACCGGGCGGTCCGTAGAGCAGTACACCGCGCGGCGGGTCGACGCCCAGTCGGGCGAAGGTGTCCGGATGCTGCAATGGCCAGAGCACCGCCTCGGTCAGCGCCTGCTTGGTCTCGACCATGTCGCCGACGTCCTCGAGGGTGATCGAACCGACGGCCACCTCTTCGGTATTGGACCGGGACAGCGGGCGGATCACAGTCAGCGCACCCTTGAAGTCCTCCTGGATGAGCTCCGGTGCCTTGCCGTCCTCACTGGCCCGGGCCGCCGCCCGCAGCGCCGCCTCGCGAACCAGTGCGGCCAGGTCGGCGCGTACGAAACCCGGTGTGCGGTCGGCGATCTCGCTCAGATTCAGGTCCTTGGCGGGCACATCGCGCAGCAGCACCTCCAGCAGTGCCTTGCGGGTGGCGCCGTCCGGAAGACTCAGCCCGAGTTCGCGGTCGCAGAGGTCGGGTGCGCGCAGCCGCGGATCCACCGCATCGGGCGCCTGGGAGGTGGCGATCAGGGCCACTCCGGGTGTCCCGACCGCCTTCTTCAATTCGCCGAGGATCATCGTGGCGACCGGTTCGGCCGGGGTGGGCAGCAACGCGTCGATGTCGGTGACCAGCAGCACGCCGCCGCCGTTCATCACATCGGCCACCGCGCGGGTCACCGCCTGCTGACGCTCGTTGGCCGCCAGTGCGCCGGTGTCCGGGCCGTCGAGGTCGATCAGCCGGCGGCCGGCGCACACCGCATGCACCAGGCGTGCCTTGCCGACACCGGCGGGCCCGGTGATCAGGACGCCGAGATTGGGCTTGGCGCCCAACTTCTCGAGAAGTTGCGGTTCGTCGAGGGCCAGCTTGAGCCATTCGGTCAGCCGCCCGGCCTGGACGTGCTGGCCCTTGAGGTCGTCGATGCTGACCGGTGGCTCCTGCGGCCATTCGACGGGCGGGCTGACCGCGACCGTCGACCCTGCCGGCGGTGCGGCGGGGGCGCCGGTACCGGTATCGGCGCCCTGCCCCCAGGTGACCGACGAATTCGGTTGCACGGAAACAGGTCCCGCCGGATCGGTGCCGGTGACGGTGAGCAGTTCGGAGGTCCAGGTGATGCCGACCGAGGCCGCCAGTGCGGCGCTGGCCTCCGACGTCGAGGTGCCGGGGCCGAGGTCGCGCGGCAGCAGCGACACGGTGTCACCGACGGTGAGCACCTTGCCCAGCAGCGCCTGACGCAACGTCGCCGACGTCACCGACCGGGTGGCCAGGGCCGAACCGCTCAAGGTCACCGACCGGGCGCCGTAGACGGTCACCGGGGCCACCACGACGGTGGCGTCCTCGCGCAGTCCCGCGTTGGACAGTGTGACGTCGTCGAGCAAAGCCGTTCCGGTCGGCGTCCCCGCCGGTGCCACCCCGACGACCGCAGCGGTGGTGCGAGACCCCATCAGCGACACCGCATCCCACTCCCGGATGCCGAGTGCGGCGATGACCTCCGGATGAAGTCGGATGACACCGCGGCGGGAATCCAGTGCGGCGGTGTTGAGCCGCGCGGTCAGCGTGAGGCTCGACGCCGGTCCCGGAGGGCCGGTCATCAGTTCGGTCATGCGTCAGCCTCCAGGCTTGCTTTCCGGTTTACGAAGGCCCAACCGGGCCGCCGATCGGCGGGGGTGCTGGGCGCGACGGATCTCGCGACGTGCCGCCCGTCGCTGGCGGGGCTTGTCGTCCCACATCTCCGGGCGTGCGGCAACCCAGCGTTGGCTGTAGACCGTGAACGGAATGATGAGCACATAGCCGGCGACGATCAGCAGGTACAGGATGTACGGGAAGAGCAGTAGGCCGGCCGCGGCGGCCGCGACCAGAATCAGCAGCAGCGGTGCGGCGTTCGGCGGCACCGAGATTCCCTTGAGCGCAAGGGTGGGCACACGGCTCACCAGCAGTGCGGCGTTCGCCGCCAGCCAGAGACACAGGAACCACGGTGCGGTCCACCAGCCGTGGCCGAACTGCAGCATGGCCGCCAGCGGGGCCAGCGCGCCGACCGCACCACACGGGGCGGGCATGCCGGTGAAGTACTGCCGGGTGTAGGCCGGCTTGGTGTCGTCATCGAGCAGTGCGTTGAACCGCGCCAGACGCAGCACGATGCACACCGCGTAGAGCAGCACGCAGATCCAGCCGATCGGCGAGTTCGGCAGCAGCGTCACGTAGACCACCAGGGCCGGTGCCACACCGAAGTTCACCGCATCGGCCAGGGAGTCGATCTCGGCGCCCATCCGGGACTGGGCGTCCAGGGCCCGGGCGATGCCGCCGTCGATCCCGTCGAGCACGGCGGCGGCGCCGATCAGCGCCAGTGCGATGTGCGGCCGGCCGTCCAGGGCGAACTTGATGGATGTCAGACCGGCGCAGATCGCCAGCACGGTGGTCGCACTGGGCAGGATGCGCAGTCCGCGCCGGGACTTCAGCCGGGGACCCGTCATGGCAGTCGCGCCATGACGGTCTCGCCCGCCAGCGTGCGCTGGCCGAGTTCGATGAGGATCTCCGATCCGGCCGGCAGATAGGTGTCCAGCCGGGAGCCGAACCTGATCAATCCGTAGGTGTCGCCGATGTTCACCGTCTCTCCCGGCCGCACATCGCAGACGATGCGGCGCGCGAGGAGTCCGGCGATCTGTACCACCACCACGTCTTGGCCTTCCGGAGTGCGGATCAGCACACTGTTGCGCTCATTGTCCTCACTTGCGGCCGCCAGGTCGGCGGAATGGAAACTGCCCGGACGATGCGCCACCGACAGCACGTCGCCGCCGACCGGGGCGCGCTGGACGTGGGCGTCGAGCAGGGACAGGAAGATGCTGATCCGCGGCACCGGACCGGAGCCCAGGCCGAGTTCGGCGGGCGGTGCCGCGTCCTCGATCAGGCACACCAGTCCGTCCGCCGGGGCGACCACCACGCCGGCCCGGGTGGGCGGGGTCCGCGGCGGGTGTCGGAAGAACCCGGCGTTGGCCGCGGCCGCTGCCAGCCCGGCGTTGCGCAACCAGCGATGCCGCCTTCCCAGTGCGGCGACGGCGAGGCCGGCCGAGATGAAGGGGAGCCCGGCGCGATGCACGGGCGGGACGGTGGATCGGATCAGTTCGGCCAGATGCTTCGGACCGGACTGCACGGGGAGATCGGGGCGTCTGGCCACCCGGGCGATTCTACGGTTCGGTGTGCCGAACCGATCAGGACATGTCCCAGACTCGGACGTGTTGACCCGCGCCGAGTTCGGTGACCTCCTCGGGAACCTCGAGCAGGCAGTTCGCCGAGGCCAGCCAGCGCAGATGGTGCGAGGCCGGGGGACCATAGCTGGTGACGGTTCCGGCGCTCGCGTCGTAGACGCCGCGGCGGAACTGGCGCTTGCCGCGCGGCGAGGTCAGATCCTCGGCCAGAACCGCGGTGCGACGCCTCCGGTGCGGATCCAGTCCCATCGCGGCGCGCAGGGCGGGCCGGACGAAGACCTCGAAGGAGACCAGCGCGCTGACCGGGTTGCCGGGCAGCGTGACGATCGGGATGCCGGCGACGGTGCCTGCCCCCTGCGGCATGCCGGGCTGCATCGCGACCTTGACGAACTCGACGCCTCCGCCGTCTTCCGGGCGACCCCCGAAGGCGTCCTTGACCACCTCGTAGGCGCCGGCGCTGACGCCACCGGAGGTGATGATCAGATCCGCCTCGCCGGCGTGCGCCTCGATCGCGGCGCTGAACTGGCGCACGTCGTCACCGGTGGTCGCCATCGTGACCACGTCGCCGCCGGCCTCCCGGACCGCCGCGGCCAGCATGATGGCGTTGGACTCGTAGATCTGCCCGGGTTGCAGCGCGGTGCCGGCCGAGACCAGTTCCGAACCCGTCGACACCACCAGCACCCGTTGTCGGGGCGTCACGGTCAGTTCCCCGAGTCCCAGCGCGGCGACCAGGCCGAGGACGGCCGGGGTGACGACCTGCCCGGCGCGCAGCACCGTGGCCCCGGCCGCGACGTCCTCGCCGGCCTTCCGGATGTGCTGGCCGGGTTTGGGGGCCATCCTGATCTCGACGGTGGCACCGGGGAGGCCGGCGTCGGTCTGCTCCACCGGAACGATCGCGTCGGCGCCGGCCGGTACCGGTGCGCCCGTCATGATCCGGTGCACGGTCCCCGGCGCCAAGGTCAACAGATCGGTGCGTCCTGCCGGAATATCTTCTGCCACAGGCAGTCTCACCGGGTTGTCGGCGCCGGCGGTGGCCAATTCGGCGGCGCGCACCGCGTAGCCGTCCATGCCGGAGTTGTCGAACACCGGCAACGACAGCGGGGCGGTGACATCGGCGGCAAGCGCCAGGCCCTGCGCCTGCATCAGCCCCACCAGGGCTGCGGCGCGGGCCCGGATCAGGCCGGCGACGGCGCGCTGATGCTCCTCGACTGTGCGCATCGCGGCGGCCCTAAACCGGGAAGGTGACGCCGGTCAACTCCTCAGAGACCGTCCAGAGCCGTTCCTGGATCGCCACATCCTTGGACTGCTGGCTGGAGGTCGCCAGTTCCGGATATCCGCGCATCTCGCGGAAGCCCGTCGGGCCCCAGTACTGACCGCCCTTGACGTTGGGATCCGTCGCCGCCCGCAGGGTCGCGAGCGCGCCGACCTCGGAGGTGTTGAGCAGCTTGCCGAACAGCCAGGCCACGCCGGGTAACTGGTAGCCCGGCACGTGCCGGCTCAACTCGGTGGCTGCCACCCCGGGATGCGCCGCGACCGCGATGGTCTTGGCGTTCGCCGCGGCCAGGCGGCGCTGCAGGTCGTAGGCGAACATCAGGTTGGCCAGTTTGGACTGCCCGTAGGAGGCGACCCGGTCGTAGTCGCGCTTCTCCCACTGCAGGTCGTCGAAGTCGATCTTGGCCTTGATCTTGTGGGCGATGCTGGCCACCACCACGACCCGCGAACCATCAACGGGCAGAAGGTTTTTCAGCAGCAGCCCGGTCAGGGCGAAGTGGCCGAGGTGGTTGGTGCCGAACTGCAGCTCGAACCCGTCGGCCGTGGTGGACTTCGGCGGGTACATCACGCCGGCGTTGTTGATCAGCAGGTCGATCCGCGGATGGGCGGCGGCGATCTCGGCGGCGGCCTCCTTGACCGATGCCAGCGATCCGAGGTCGAGCTTCTGCACCGTCACATCAGCGCCCGGGGTGAGCTTGCGGATCTGGGCGGCGGCGGCCTCGCCCTTGGCGGTGTCGCGGACGGCCATCACCACCCTCGCCCCGCGGGCGGCCAGCGCCCGGGCGTTGTCGAAGCCCAGGCCGGTGTTGGAACCGGTGATGATCGCCAGTCGGCCGCTCTGATCCGGAACGTCTCTCTCAGTCCATGCCATGCCTAGAACATACGGCGGCCCGGCCGTGCGGAAGCGGCTGGGGCTGCAGGCCCTAGGGGTTGCGCCAGGTCCGAATGTTGTCGATGCGTTCCTGCAACTGGTCGTGGTTGGCCGCGGCCACCGGCGGACCGCCGCACAACCGGCGCAACTCGTTGTGGATCCAGCCGTGCGGCTTGCCGGTGCGGTGGTGCATCGCCGCGACCAGGGTGTTGAGTTCGCGCCGCAGCTCGGCCCGCTGGCCGTGGGTGGTGCGAGGTACCGGCACGCCGCCCGCCGCCGAGCGCACGGCAAGCTGCTCGTCCTGGCGGCGGCGCAGCAGATCACGCATCTGGTCGGGGTGCAGCAGGCCCGGGATGCCGAGGTAGTCCTCCTCCTCGGCGCTGCCCGCCGGGGTGGCGGTGCCGAATGACGCCCCGTCGAAGATCACCTGGTCCAACTCGGCGTCGGAGCCCAGGGACTCGAAACTGTTCTCCAGCTCGCTGGGCTCGGTTCGGCGGCGCTCCTCGGGCATGTCGTCGTCGAGCGATTCCCGGTGCGGCTTACCCAGCACGTGGTTGCGCTGCGCCTCCAGCTCGCTGGCCAGTTGCAGCAGCTGCGGCACCGACGGCAGGAAGATGCTGGCCGTCTCGCCCGGCCGCCGGGACCGGACGAACCGGCCGATCGCCTGGGCGAAGAACAGCGGGGTCGACGCACTGGTGGCGTAGACGCCGACCGCCAGTCGTGGGACGTCGACACCCTCGGACACCATCCGGACCGCCACCAGCCACCGGCTGGTCGACTCGGAGAACGCGGTGATCCGGTCGGATGCGCCCTGTTCGTCGGACAGCACGACAGTTGGCTTCTCGCCGGTGATCGTGGTCAGCAGTTTGGCGTAGGCGCGCGCGGCGGTCTGGTCGGAGGCGATCACCATGCCGCCGGCGTCGGGGATGCCGCCCTCGCGCAACTGGCTCAGCCGGCGGTCGGCGGCCCGGAACACCGCGGGCATCCAATCGCCGTCGGGGTCCAGCGCGGTGCGCCAGGCCCGGGCGGTGTGCTCGGCGGTCAGCGGCTCGCCCAGTCGGGCGGCATGCTCCTCGCCGGCGCTGTCGCGCCAGCGGGACTCACCGGAATAGGCCATGAACACCACCGGGCGCACCACGCCGTCGGTCAGGGCGTCGGAGTAGCCGTAGGTGTGATCGGCGACCGAGCGTTGCAGCCCTTGGGAGTCCGGCGCGTAGTTGATGAACGGGATGGCGCAGTCGTCGCTGCGGAACGGCGTCCCGGTCAGCGACAGCCGGCGGGTCGCGTCGCCGAACGCCTCCTTGATGCCGTCGCCCCAACTCTTGGCGTCACCGCCGTGGTGGATCTCGTCGAAGATGACCAGGGTCCGCCGGTTCTCGGTGCGCACCCGGTGCCGCATCGGGTGGCTGGCCACCTGGGCGTAGGTCAGCACCACACCGTGGAAGTCATCGGAGATCTGAGCGTTCGAGTTGGAGAACTTCGGATCCAGCGCGATCCCGGCCGCATCGGCGGCAGCCGCCCACTGGATCTTGAGGTGTTCGGTGGGCACCACGACGGCGATCTTCTCGACGGTGCCGTCGGCCAGCAGCTCGCCGGCGATCTTCAGCGCGAACGTCGTCTTACCGGCTCCGGGGGTGGCCACCAACAGGAAATCGCGGGGCCGGGCGCTCAGGTAGCGGACCAGAGCCCGCCGTTGCCAGCCCCGCAAAGCCCGGGTGCTGGGCGCCTCGCCTGCCCGCACCCTGGACTCCCTCCTGATCGCCAGTCCCCTGGCTGCCAGGGGACTCTAGCCCAACCGGTTACGTGTCAGCCCGCTAGACACTCGCGGCGAGAGCGGAGTTCCGGATCAGGTGGTCGAACGCGCTCAACGAGGCGGTCGCGCCGGCGCCGAGGGCGATGACGATCTGCTTGAACGGTGTGGTCGTGCAGTCCCCGGCGGCGAACACGCCCGGCACCGAGGTCCGCCCGGCGGCGTCGACGACGACCTCGCCGCGTTCGCTCAACTCGACCGTGCCCTTGAGCCAATCGGTGTTCGGCAGTAGGCCGATCTGGACGAAGATGCCCTCCAGCGCCAGTTCACGCTCCGCGCCGCTGTCCCGCTCGTCGTAACGCAGTCCGGTGACTTTGTCCCCGTCGCCCAGCACCTCGGTGGTCGCCGCGCTGACGATGACGTCGACATTGGGCAGGCTGTGCAACTTCCGCTGCAGCACCTCATCGGCGCGTAACCGGTCGTCGAACTCCAGCAGCGTGACGTGGCCGACGACGCCGGCCAGGTCGATGGCCGCCTCGACGCCGGAGTTGCCGCCGCCGATGACCGCGACCCGCTTGCCCTTGAACAGCGGGCCGTCGCAGTGCGGGCAGAACGTGACGCCCTTGTTGCGGTACTCCTGCTCACCGGGCACGTTCATCAGCCGCCAGCGGGCGCCGGTGGACAGCACCACGGTGCGGGCCTTCAGCGTCGCCCCGTTGGCGAAGCGCACCTCGGCCAGGCCGCCAGGCTGGGCCGCCGGCGTGAGTTCGACGGCCTGCTGGGCGCCCATGATGTCGACTTCGTACTCGCGCACATGGGCTTCCAGCGCGGCGGCCAGCTTCGGGCCTTCGGTGTGCGGCACCGAGATGAAGTTCTCGATGGCCATGGTGTCGAGCACCTGACCGCCGAAACGGTCGGCGGCCAGGCCGGTGCGGATTCCCTTGCGCGCGGCGTAGATCGCCGCGGTCGCCCCGGCCGGGCCGGCGCCGACCACCAGCACCTCGAACGGGTCCTTGCCGGCCATCTTCTCGGCCGCGCGGGCGGTTGCCCCGGTGTCGAGTTTGGCCAGGATCTGCTCGATGCTCATCCGGCCGGAGTCGAAGAGTTCGCCGTTGAGATAGACCGTCGGCACCGCCAGGATCTTCCGGGCGTCGATCTCGTCCTGATAGAGCGCGCCGTCGATCGCCGTCGCGACGATCCGCGGGTTGATCACGCTCATCGTGTTGATCGCCTGCACCACGTCCGGGCAGTTCTGGCAGGTCAGCGACATGTAGGTCTCGAATTTGTAATCGCCGTCCAGAGCGGCGATCGCCGCCACCACCTCATCGGACACCTTTACCGGGTGCCCACCGACCTGCAGCAGGGCCAGCACATACGAGCTCAGCTCATGCCCCATCGGGATGCCGGCGAACTGCACTTGCACTTTTCTTCCGGCGATGTCGGTGCCGGTGCGCTCGATGCGGAACGACGGACGACGTGCGTCGTCGTCGGCGCGCCGGTAGGTCACCTTGTCCGACAGCGCCGCGGTCTCCTCGAGGAAGGCCTCCAGGTCAGCCGACTTGGGTGACAGTCCTTGGGGTCCGTCGTCCAGGGAGGCCACCAGCTCGATCGGCTGGGTGACCTTCTCGAGGAGCGTGGTGAGTTGTGTGGTGGTGGCGGCGTCGAGCACTAGATCTTGCCGACGAGATCGATCGACGGGGCCAGGGTGTCCTCGCCCTCTTCCCACTTGGCCGGGCAGACCTCGCCCGGATGGCTGCGCACGTACTGGGCGGCCTTGACCTTGCGGAGCAGCTCGGCGGCGTTGCGGCCGACGCCCTCGGGGGTGATCTCCAGGTACTGGATGATGCCGTCCGGGTCCACCAGGAAGGTGCCGCGGTCGGCCAGGCCCTGGCCCTCACGCATGTTGTCGAAGTTGCGGGTGATCTCACCCGACGGGTCGCCGATCATGAAGTACTTGATCTTGCCGATGGTTTCGGAGGCCTTGTGCCAGGCGGCGTGCACGTGGTGGGTGTCGGTGGAGACCGAGTAGACCTCGACGCCGAGCTCGGAGAACTCGGCGTACAGGTCGGCCATGTCGCCGAGCTCGGTGGGGCAGACGAAGGTGAAGTCGGCCGGGTAGAAGAAGAAGATCGCCCACTTGCCCTTCAGGTCGTCATTGGACACGTCGACGTACTTGCCGTTGTGGAAGGCGGTGGCCTGGAACGGCTTGATCTCGGTGTTCAGGATCGACATGGGTGCTCCATTTCGTAAGTTCGCTTATCTCTCAGTTCTGATTTTCGCCGCCCCGGCCTTGGTTTCCCAAATCGTTCCGGAAACGGTGAGAAGGATCACGCCCGGCGATTTCGCGGCCGGTGAACAGGGCACCCGCGTCTTGCACTCGATAGGGGAGAGTGCTAAAAATGATGTTGGCACTCGCGATCGGTGAGTGCTAGGTCGGGACGGTGAGGCCGGAGGCCGCGCAAGCGCGGAGCACTCTCCAGTCGTCCGTCGCGGGCACTGTTTCCGGCCGAAGACGTGCAACCCCCAACCGGAGGAATCACTTCGCAATGTCCAAGATTATTGCGTACGACGAAGAGGCGCGCCGCGGCCTGGAGCGGGGTCTGAACGCCCTCGCTGACGCGGTCAAGGTCACCCTCGGCCCCAAGGGTCGCAACGTGGTCCTCGAGAAGAAGTGGGGCGCTCCCACGATCACCAATGACGGCGTTTCCATCGCCAAGGAGATCGAGCTCGAGGATCCGTACGAGAAGATCGGCGCTGAGCTGGTCAAGGAAGTCGCCAAGAAGACCGACGACGTCGCGGGCGACGGCACCACCACGGCCACCGTGCTGGCGCAGGCCCTGGTTCGCGAAGGTCTGCGCAACGTCGCGGCCGGCGCCAACCCGCTCGGCCTCAAGCGCGGCATCGAGAAGGCCGTCGAGAAGATCACCGAGACGCTGCTGAAGTCGGCCAAGGAGGTCGAGACCAAGGAGCAGATCGCTGCCACCGCGGGAATCTCCGCCGGCGACCAGACCATCGGCGACCTGATCGCCGAGGCCATGGACAAGGTCGGCAACGAGGGTGTCATCACCGTCGAGGAGTCCAACACCTTCGGCCTGCAGCTCGAGCTCACCGAGGGCATGCGCTTCGACAAGGGCTACATCTCGGGTTACTTCGTCACCGACCCGGAGCGCCAGGAGGCGGTCCTGGAGGATCCCTACATCCTTCTGGTGTCGTCGAAGATCTCGACCGTCAAGGATCTGCTTCCGTTGCTGGAGAAGGTCATCCAGTCCGGCAAGCCGCTGCTGATCATCGCCGAGGATGTCGAGGGCGAGGCCCTTTCCACCCTGGTGGTCAACAAGATCCGCGGCACCTTCAAGTCCGTCGCCGTCAAGGCCCCGGGCTTCGGTGACCGCCGCAAGGCGATGCTGCAGGACATGGCCATCCTCACCGGTGGTCAGGTCGTCAGCGAAGAGGTCGGTCTGTCCCTGGAGACCGCCGACGTCTCGCTGCTCGGCCAGGCCCGCAAGGTCGTCGTCACCAAGGACGAGACCACCATCGTCGAGGGCGCCGGTGACTCGGAGGCCATCGCCGGCCGGGTCGCCCAGATCCGCAGCGAGATCGAGAACAGCGATTCGGACTACGACCGCGAGAAGCTGCAGGAGCGTCTGGCCAAGCTGGCCGGCGGTGTTGCGGTGATCAAGGCCGGCGCGGCCACCGAGGTGGAGCTCAAGGAGCGCAAGCACCGCATCGAGGATGCCGTGCGCAACGCCAAGGCCGCCGTTGAGGAGGGCATCGTCGCCGGTGGCGGCGTGGCCCTGCTGCAGTCGGCCCCGGCGCTCGACGAGCTGCATCTCACCGGCGACGAGGCCACCGGTGCCAACATCGTGCGCGTCGCGCTCGAGGCCCCGCTGAAGCAGATCGCCTTCAACGCCGGCCTGGAGCCGGGCGTTGTCGCCGAGAAGGTTCGCAACTCGGCCACCGGTGTCGGCCTGAACGCCGCCACCAACGAGTACGAGGACCTGCTCAAGGCCGGCGTCGCCGACCCGGTCAAGGTCACCCGCTCGGCGCTGCAGAACGCGGCGTCCATCGCGGCGCTCTTCCTGACCACGGAGTGCGTCGTCGCCGACAAGCCGGAGAAGGCGGCCCCCGCGGGCGACCCGACCGGCGGCATGGGCGGTATGGACTTCTAGTCACAGTCCCCTGCAGAAATGCCCGGCTCCTCAATGGGGCCGGGCATTTCTGTATCCATCCCCGGCGTGGGTCGAGTGCATAGGCCCCACGCTCGCGGGCTGGGTGCGGAGGGTTTAGCTCGTCTCCAGTGGCACGCAGTCGTGCGGGCAGCCCGTCGGCCCGGCCGGTTCGCCGGTCGCGGGCCGGTGCAGCACCGCACGTTCCGGCGTCACGGTCAGCGACGGGCCGAGGGTGCCGGTGCCGTCGACGATCAGGGAGTAACCGCCCGGTTCGCGCGGCGGCCACACCAGAGTGACGTTTGCGTGCTGTTCGAGGTTGCGCGATGTGGTCGCCCCCGGGGCGCCGACGTCGAAGACCCCGCCGGCCAGCACCGGCTGGACCGCGATCGCATGGGCGCGGTGATCGGCGCTGACGGTGATCAGGTAGCCGAAGCTGAAATCGGCCAGCGCCGAAGCGAGTTCGTCGAGATCGACCTTGATACTCACGATGCCGCCGGTTCCGGCTGGCGTCCGCGGATCAACCGGCCCGGGCGAGCCGACGTCGGCACGCCGTTCTCGGCAATCACCTCCCCGGAGACGATCGTCGCGACGTACCCGTCAGCAGTCTGGTCCAACCGCCGTCCACCGCCGGGCAGGTCGTGCACGATCACCGGCCGATGCAAAGTCAGTGCGGCATGGTCGATCACATTGAGATCGGCCTTGTAGCCCAGCGCGATGCGGCCCCGGTCGCCGAGTCCGGCGACCTTCGCCGGCAGCGAGGTCATCTGCCGCACCGCCTCTGCCACACTCATCTGCCCGGTCGCCCGGTCCCGGGCCCAGTGCGCCAGCACGAACGTCGGATAGCTTGCATCGCAGATCATCCCGTAGTGCGCGCCACCGTCGCCGAGGCCCAACACCACATCGTCGCGCCGAATCAACTCGCCCAGGGTGTCCAGGGAATTGTTCTCGAAGTTGGCCAACGCCACCAGCATCATGGCGTGGCCGTCCTCGTCGAGCAGCCGGTCGTAGGCCTCCTCGAGGGGGCTGACTCCACGGGCCTCGGCCCGGGCCAGAATGCTGTCCTCGGGAGCGGGTTCGTAATTGGCCGGTTCGGTGAGTGGGAAGATCCAGCGCCAGGCCTGGGCGAAGTGCATGAAGGGATGGCCGTCGCCGGGCTTGTCGGCGAGAATGCGTTCCCGCACTTCGGGTTTGCGCATTTCGGCCACGCGTTCGGCCAGTGGTAGATCGGCGATCGCCTGATAACTCGGGTACAGCACGAACGGGTTCGCGGTCAGTTCGAGACCGATCACCAGACCGATCGGCCGGGCGAACACCTGCGCGGTGATGTTGCCGCCCGCGGCGTTGAACTTCTCGATCAGGTTCACCGCACCCGGCCAGATCGGATCGCCGGAATTGCCGGTCGTCAGGGTGAAGGTGACCGGCAGGCCGGTGTCGGTGGCCACTTCGAACACCTGCTGCAGCACCTGCTCATAACCGCCGGCCGGGAGGTCGGGGATGAACTGCAGCAGTCCGCCGCCGGCGTCGGCCACCCCGCCGGCGATTGCCGAGATCTCCTCGAAGGCAGCGTCATACGACGGGATCAGCTCGCCGCTGCCGGTCTTGTGGAAGGCGAACCGCGACGACGAGACGCCCAGCGCGCCGACCTCGATGGCCTCGGCGGCGAGCTTGCGCATCAGCGCCAGGTCCTCCGGTGTCGCCGGCTCCCGGTCCGCGCCGCGGCGGCCCATCACGTACACCCGCAGCGGTGAATGCGGCAGGTAGGCCGCCACGTCGATATCCCGTCGGCGCGACTCCAGTGCATCGAGGTACTCCGGGAAGGTCTCCCAATCCCACGGCAGTCCGTCGGTCATCACGACGCCGGGGATGTCCTCCACCCCGGCCATCACGTCGACCAGGACGTCGTGATCCTCCTTGCGGCAGGGCGCGAAGCCCACCCCGCAGTTGCCCATCAGTGCCGTGGTGACACCGTGCGACGAGGACGGCGAGCAGCGCTCGGACCAGATCGCCTGTCCGTCGTAGTGGGTGTGCAGGTCGACGAAGCCGGGCGTGACGAGCAGTCCGGTCGCGTCGATCTCCCGGGCGCCGGTGCCCGCGACCGATCCGAGGGCGACGATCACCCCGTCGGAGACCGCGACGTCGCCGGTGTAGGGCTCACCGCCGAGGCCGTCGATGATCGTGCCGTTGCGGATCACGAGGTCATAACTCATGAATGTCAGGTTACGTCGCGTCGGACCCGCAGCGTAGCGTCGCTTTTTATGGGCCCTAATAAAGGTGATACCGCTGCCCGGGAACTGCTGCGCGACGCGTTCACCCGGATCATCGAGCACGTCGACGACGTCACCGACGGCCTCAGTGACGAGGTGTCGTTCTACCGGCCGGCCCCGGAAGCGAACAGCATCGCCTGGTTGGTCTGGCACAGCGCCCGGATTCAGGATGCGCAGGTTGCCCACATCGCCGGAATCGAACAGATCTGGCTCGGTGCGGGCTGGGCGGACCGGTTCGGGCTGGACCTGCCGCGCGATGCGCACGGTTACGGCCACACCGCCGAGGAGGTCGGCAAGGTGCGGGCATCCGCGCAACTGCTGGCCGGCTACTACCACGCGGTGCACAAGATGACGCTGGAGTACATCACCACCGTCACCGATGAGGAACTCGCCCGCATCGTCGATGAGAACTGGGAACCGCCGGTGACCGCGAGCGTGCGGTTGGTCAGCATCATCGACGACTGCGCCCAACACCTCGGGCAGGCGGCCTACATCCGGGGGATCGCACCCTGACGGAGAAGGCTTTGTTGGGCTGGCCGTTCGTCGGCATGCCCCTGATGGTGCTGCTCGGACTCGGAGTCCGTGACGGGATGACGCCGGTCGACAGCTTCTTCCAGCAGGCACACGGGGGCCCGTTGAGCTGGCTGCTGTTCTTCACCGACGAGCGCACCGCCAAGGTGCTGCTGCTGGCCACCCTGGCGGTGTCGGTGTACCGGCGATTGTGGCCGCTGGCAGTGGCGGCCGTGGTGGTCCCGGTGGCGGCCTGGGCTGCCACCGAGGCGCTCAAGCCGGTGTTCGGCCGGCTCAAGGACCAGGGCCTGGCCTACCCGAGCGGGCACACCACGGTGATGGTGGTGCTGCTCGGGCTGCTCATCCTCGCGGTCGGCGTCAAACGCTGGATCGTGTTGGCGGCCATCGTCTTCGCGGTGCTGGGCATCCTCGGCCAGGCGGTCAGTTACCACTACTTCACCGACGCGGTGGGCTCGACACTGCTCGGCACGTCGCTGGTGTGCCTGGCCGTCGTCGCATTACGCAGGTTGCGGATCTGATGCGCTCGGTTGCGACGGTGTTCATGTGGCTGATCACCACGGTGCTGCTCGCCGTGGCGGTGCCGGCGGCATGGGTGCAACTGCACCTGGTCGACCGTGCCGGTTACGCCGCACTGGCCCAGCGTGCCGCCGGCGATCCGGACCTGCAGTCCGCGATGGCAGGAGAACTCACCGCCCAGGTCGGCCGGCTCAGTCCGGCGGCCGACTCCACCGTCGTCGGGCCGATCGCCCGGCTGTACACGGCGAGTTCGAGTTTCCCGATCCAGTTCGGGCAGGCGAACGCCTTCGCGCACCGCTGGCTGTTCACCGACACCGTCGGATCCGGCCTCGATGAACAGGGACGCTGGGTGATCGACTTCGCCCCGATGCTGTCCGACACGGCCTTCGCTCAGACCCTGCGTGACTACAACGTCACCGTGCCGACCGCGGTCCACATTCCGCTGACCGACACGGCGCCCGCGGGTGTGCGGCCCGGCGCACTGCGCGATGTCGGCATGTGGTGGCCGTGGGCCACCATCGGTGTCGGGGTGCTCGCCACCGCCTCCGCCCTACTGATGCTGTTCGTGGCAACCAGTCGGGGCCGGGCGCTGGCGGCACTAGGAGTATCGGCCCTAATGGTCGGCGGAACAGGCTGGGCTGCAATCGAATTCGCGCAAAGTTATCTCAACAGGGCGCTGAACGGCACCTCCGGTGTCATCCGCACCGTCGCCGACGCCATGGTCGGCACCGCTCAAGACAGCATGCACCAGTGGCTCAACGTCACACTGATCGCCGGCGGTGGACTGGTGGTCGTCGGGGTGATCGTCTCGTTGCTGACCGGGTTGGCCCGTCCGGTCAGTGGTCGCTGAGCATCCGGTGCAGGAATGAGAACGCCAGCGCGGACTTGAACGCGGTCTGCTTGTTGTCGGCCGCGCCGGCATGACCGCCCTCGATGTTCTCGTAGTACCAGACCCGGTGGCCGGCCTCTTCCAACGCGGCCGTCATCTTGCGGGCATGCCCGGGGTGCACCCGGTCGTCGCGTGTCGAGGTGGTGATCAGCACCGGGGGATAGGTCTTGGCGGTGCTGATGTTCTGGTACGGCGAGTATTCCGAGATGAACGCCCACTCGTCGGGATCGTCCGGGTCGCCGTATTCGGCCACCCAGGATGCGCCGGCCAGCAGCAGGTGGAACCGCTTCATGTCGAGCAGTGGAACCTGACATACCAAGGCGCCGAACAACTCCGGGTACTTGGTCAGCATGATTCCCATCAGCAGACCACCGTTGCTGCCGCCCTGCGCGCCGAGTTGGGCCGCCGTGGTGATACCCCGGGCGACCAGGTCGCGCGCCACTGCCGCGAAATCCTCGGCGACCTTGTGCCGCCCCCCACGTACCGCCTGGGTATGCCAGCCCGGCCCGTACTCGCCGCCGCCGCGGATGTTGGCCAGCACGTAGGTCCCGCCGCGCGACAGCCACAACCGGCCCAGCACGCCGCCATAGCCGGGCGTCTGGGCCACCTCGAATCCGCCGTAGCCGCCGAGCAGTGTCGGCGCCGGGCCCGCACCTGTCCGGCCCACCACGAAGTAGGGAACCCTGGTGCCGTCATCGGAGGTGGCGAAGTGCTGTTCGACGTCGAGGCCGGCGGCGTCGAAGAACGACGGTGAGGTCTTGATCGGGCTGAACTCGCCGCTGTCGGTGCCGTAGTACAGCGTCGAGGGGGTGAGGAAGCCACTGGAGTCGAGGAAGACCTCGTCGCCGGTGTCGTCGGTCGCGACGATCACCGTGTTGCTGCTCCGCTCGAGGCCGGCCACCGGCTCACGCGTCCAGGTGCCCGGGGTGACGATCTCCACCCGGCTCGCCACATCGGCCAGGGTGACCATCACCAGCCGGTCCCGGGTCCATGCGTACTGGTGCAGGCAGGTGCGCTCGTCGGGGGTGAACACCGGAGTCAAATCGGCTGTGCCGTCCAGGAACCGTTCGTAGTCGGCGGCCAGCAGCGAGCCGGCCTGGTAGACCTCGCTTGCTCCTGAGGCGTCGGAGCGGTGCCAGTCGGTGCGCAGTTCGATCAGCAGCCAGTCGCGGTGCACCGACAGGCTGGCGTCGGTCGGGGCGTCGATGTGCACCAGTTCCCCGGAGCGAAGCTGGAAGACCTGATCGTTGTAGAAGTCCACCGCGCGGTAGATCAGGGTGCGTTGGTACCCGGGGGTCCGGTCCACCCCGGCTGTCACCGCCACGTCGGTCACCGATCCGGTGAACAGCATGGTGGCCTGCTCCAGCGGCTCACCCCGCTTCCAGCGCTTGACGATCCGCGGATATCCCGACTCGGTCAGCGAGTCCGGACCGAAGTCGGTGCCGACCAGCACGGTGTCGTGGTCCTCCCAGGCCAGGCGCGATTTCGCCTCGGGAAGTATGAACCCGTCGGGTACGAAAGACTTTGTGCGCATGTCGAACTCGCGCACCACGGTGGCGTCCGATCCACCCCGGGACAGCGCGACCAGAGCCAGCGTGTGATCGGGTTCGATCACGTCGGCCCCGGCCCACACCCAGTTCTCCCCGTCGGCCCGGGCCAACTCGTCGAGGTCGATCACGACATCCCAGTCCGGGGTGTCGGTGCGGTAGCTCGCCAGGCTGGTGCGCCGCCACAGACCCCGGGGGTTGGCGGCATCCCGCCAGAAGTTGTAGAGGTGGTCCCCGCGCCGGCGCACGTAGGGGATCCGGGTGTCGGTGTCGAGCACCTCGAGGGCCTCGGCTCGCATCCGAGTGAACTCCTCGTCGCTCAACTCGGTGGTGGTGGCGTCATTCCGTCGGCGCACCCAATCCAGGGCGTCGTCGTCATCGATGTTCTCCAGCCACAGATACGGGTCCTCGACCATGGTCGCCATTGTGGTCTGCGCGGTAGTGTGAGCTGCATTACATCGCAAATGCCGTCACCGGGACTTCCGGCGCGAGTGCTGATCACCGACGCCGCGGCGGAATTGCTGCGCCGGCTGCAGGATCGCCACGGGCCGGTGATGTTCCACCAGTCCGGCGGCTGCTGCGACGGGTCTTCGCCGATGTGTTACCCCGAGGGCGATTTCATCGTGGGGGACCGCGACATCCTGCTCGGGGTGCTCGAGGGCGCCCCGGTGTGGATTTCCGGTCCGCAGTTCGAGGTCTGGAAGCACACCCAGGTGACCATCGACGTGGTGCCCGGCAGAGGCGGCGGTTTCAGCCTGGAGGCCCCTGACGGGGTGCGCTTCCTGATCCGGGGCCGTGCCTTCACCGCTGAGGAACTGGACCGCCTGGACGCCGCACCGGCGCCGACCGGGGCTGAAATAGCTGCTCGGCGCGCCGAGGTAGGTCCGCCTGACCAGCTTCACGCGCGGTTATCGTCAAGTGGTGATACCCCTTCCTCGGGGCTGGCTGCTCACTAGCGCGTTGCTCCTCGGCGTCGTCGCGGGACAGATCGCGGCCGTCATCGCCAAGCTCGCCATCGACACGACGATCCGTCCCGATGTGGTCGTCGCCCTGGTGGTCGGCGTTCCGAGCGTGCTGGGACTGCTGCTCATCGTGTGCTCGGGCCGGCGCTGGGTCACCACGACGGGGGCATTCATCCTTGCGATGGGCCCGGGTTGGTTGTCGGTGCTACTACTACTTCAGGTGGTGTCGGTGTGACTGATACCCACGCACCCAATACCGATTCGCATCTGACCCCGATGTTCGACACCGGCATGCAGCCCACCTCCGCGCCGGGAACCCAGCCGCATCACGCACCGATCTTCGACACAGGTCCGCATCCGGAACCGTTGCAGCCCAAGGGCTCTGAGGCGATCATCCGTTACGCCGGCGAGGCCGAGCCCGAGATCGAGCTCGAACCTGAGATCGAGCCTGTCGTCGAGATCGAGCTCGAACCTGAGATCGAGCCTGTCGTCGAGATTCAGCCCGTAGCCGAGATCGACCCCGCAGCCGAGATCCAGCCCGCGGTCGAGCCCGAAGTGGAGCCGCACCCCTCTGCCCCGCAGGCCTTCAGCGAGCTGGACGGCACCGACACCGACGCATTCCTGCGTTCGGTCACCGGCCACGTCCCGCCTGCCGTGGTGCCGGCCCAGCCGGTCGAGGTGCCCAGTTCGTTCCAGTTCGTGAAGCGCTGGCGGTTCGCACTGATCGTCGCCGGCGTCTGGGCGCTGTCGACGGGTGCGGGCCTGGGCTTCTACTACTGGTGGTACACCGCGCCACACAAGACGCTGCCGGTATTCGGCATCCTGCTGTATCTGACGGCGTGCATGGTCGCGAGCATCCTGGTGTCGATGGTGCCCGACCGGCCCCAGATCACCGCGCTGGCGCTGGCCCTGATGGCGGCCCCGCTGGCCTCGACGGCGGCCGCCGCCGTTCTGCATGGCGCGTATTACTTCGAATGGATCGCCCGACCAGTAATAGGGTAGGCGGCGTGACTCACTTTGACGTCGCCGTTCTCGGCGCCGGCCCCGGCGGTTACGTCGCCGCCATCCGCTGCGCCCAGCTCGGCCTCAACACCGCAATCGTCGAACCGAAGTACTGGGGAGGTGTCTGCCTCAACGTCGGCTGTATCCCCTCCAAGGCGCTGCTCCGCAACGCCGAACTGGCCCACATCGTCACCCAGGAGGCGGCGACGTTCGGCATCAGTGGGCAGGTGAGCTTGGACTTCGGGGCCGCCTTCGACCGCAGCCGCACGGTGGCCGACGGCCGGGTCGCCGGCATCCACTACCTGATGAAGAAGAACAAGATCACCGAGATCAACGGGTACGGCCGGTTCACCGACGCCAACACCCTGGTCGTCGATCTCAACGACGGAGGCACCGAGACGGTGACCTTCGGCAACGCCATCATCGCCACCGGCAGCAGCACCCGGCTCATCCCCGGCACCTCGCTGTCGAAGAACGTGGTGACCTACGAGGAGCAGATCCTCACGCGGGATCTGCCGTCCTCGATCGTCATCGCCGGCGCCGGTGCCATCGGCATGGAGTTCGCCTACGTCATGAAGAACTACGGCGTGGACGTCACCATCGTCGAGTTCCTGCCGCGCGCCCTGCCCAACGAGGACGCCGAGGTCTCCAAGGAGATCGAGAAGCAGTACAAGAAGCTGGGTGTGAAGATCCTCACCGGCACCAAGGTCGAGTCGATCACCGACGACGGCGCGGGCGTCACCGTGGTGATCAGCAAGGACGGCAAGACCGAGGAACTGCGCGCCGACAAGGTGATGCAGGCCATCGGCTTCGCCCCCAACATCACCGGCTTCGGGCTGGAGACCACCGGGGTGGCCCTGACCGACCGCGGCGCCATCGCCATCGACGACTACATGCGCACCAACGTTCCGCACATCTACGCCATCGGCGATGTCACCGCCAAGCTGCAGCTCGCCCATGTGGCGGAGGCGATGGGCGTCGTCGCGGCCGAGACCATCGGCGGCGCAGAGACGTTGGCACTGGGTGACTACCGGATGATGCCGCGGGCCACGTTCTGCCAGCCGCAGGTGGCCAGTTTCGGACTCACCGAGGAGCAGGCCAAGGCCGAGGGCCACGACATCAAGGTGGCCAAGTTCCCCTTCAGCGCCAACGGCAAGGCGCACGGTCTGGCCGATCCCACCGGTTTCGTCAAGGTGATCGCCGACGCCAAGTACGGGGAACTGCTCGGTGCGCACCTGATCGGACCGGACGTCTCCGAACTGCTGCCCGAGCTCACCCTGGCCCAGAAATGGGATCTGACGATCAACGAGCTGGCGCGCAACGTGCACACCCATCCGACCCTGTCGGAGGCGCTGCAGGAGTGCTTCCACGGCCTCGCCGGCCACATGATCAACTTCTAGATGCCGGTAGTCCCAGTCGCAATTGCCGGCGTCGGCGGGGTGATCCTCGGTCACATCGTCTGGCTGATCGGCATCTCGATGGCGCGCGCAGGATCGCCTGCGAGCGCCTGGGTGCTGTTGTTCTCGGCGCTGTTCCTACTCGGTGCGACGCTGGCGATCTACGAGGCCTGGCGTTCCTATCAACGCCAGAACTGGACGCGAGCGGCGTTTCTCGGCGGGCTGGCGGTGTCCCCGGTGCTCTTCACGATCATCGTGCTCGGAGTGACGTACCTGTGATCGGCCCCTAGTCGGGGAAGTCCATCGGAACGCGCAACGCTGCCAGTATCGCGGCGATCGCATCGTAATTGCCTGCCAGAGCGCAGAACTCGATCATCTGCTGCTTGGTCAGGTGTTGTGACAGCGTCGCCCAGGTCTGGTCGGAGAGATCCCTCGTGAGGATGAACTCATCCACCGCTGTCAGCATCGCGCGCTGCCGACCGGTCAGCCCCTCGGCGTCAGGCCCGGCGAATATCTTTTGCTGCAGGGCGTTGTCCACCCCCCGCGAGCGGGCCAGCCTGCGATGCTGCTGCAGTTCGTACTCGGAGTTGCGCAGATGGCCCACCCGCAGGATCACCAACTCCTTCTCCTGCTTGGACAGCTTTCCGCGGCCCAGCAGGTAGCCGGAGTACGGCAGGAAGGCCGGCAGCAGCGCGCCTTGCTGCCCCAGTGTGGTGAACAGGTGGAACTCCGGTGCCCTGATGGTGCGCGCGGCGATCTTGGCGATGGTCCAGTTCAGCAGACCGAGTTCCTTGCGGGTGCCCGGGGGAATCCGTTGCGATCCCGGCACTTACGACTCCTTGACCAGGTAGGGCGACACCGTGCTGCGGTGCTCGTCGAGATCCAGTGCGCGGCCGAGGGCAGGGAACGCCCGCTGCGGGCAGTTGTCCCGTTCGCAGACCCGGCAACCCGAACCGATCGGTGTCGCGCTGTCGGTGGACAGGTCCAGACCCTTGGAGTAGACCAGCCGATTGGCGTGGCGCACTTCGCAACCCAGTCCGATCGCGAAGGTCTTACCCGGCTGCCCGTAGTGGGAGGCGCGCCGCTCGACGGTCCGGGCGACCCACATGTAGCTACGGCCATCGGGCATCTCGGCGATCTGAACCAGGATCTTGCCCGGGTTGGCGAAGGTCTCGTAGACGTTCCACAGCGGGCAGGTGCCGCCGGCGGAGGAGAAGTGAAATCCGGTCGCGGACTGACGCTTTGACATGTTCCCGGCCCGATCCACCCGGACGAAGGAGAACGGCACGCCCCGCATGGACGGCCGCTGCAGAGTGGACAGCCGGTGGCAGATGGTCTCGTAACTCACCTGGTAGAACGCCGAGAGTCGCTCGATGTCGTACCCGAAGTTCTCGCTTGCGTCGTGGAACTGCCGGTAGGGCAGCACCGCCGCCGCCGCGAAGTAGTTGGCCAGTCCGAGCCGCGCCAGCTTGCGGGACTCCTCGCTGGTGAACTTGCCATCGTCGACCATCTCGTCGATGAGGGCACCGACCTCCAGGTAAGCCAACTCGGTGGCCATCTTGAACACCCGTCTCCCCGCCGACAGGTTGGTGCTGATCTCCAGCGTCCTGGTCTCGGGGCGGTAGCGGTGCAGGACGGTGTCGCCCAGGTCGATCCGCCGGGTGATGTGCACCCCGTGCACTTCGGTCAGGCGCCGGGACAGCTCGCCGGCCAACTCGCCGCGGTGCATCCGCATCCGGGCGGTGAGATCCTCAGCAGCGGTGTCGAGTTCGTGCAGGTAGTTTTGCCGCTGATAGAAGTAGTCGCGGACCTCTTCGTGCGGCATCGTGATGGATCCGGTGCCGCTGCCTCCGGTGTTGAGGTTGAACCGGTCCTCGGTCGCCTCGGCCAGCTGTGCGGTGGTGATCCGGTAGCGCCGGTGCAGGTTCACCATCGCCCGTGCGATTGCGGGATGGGAGCTGACCATCTCCGCGAGCTCAGTGGGTTCGACGTCGGCGTCGAGGTCGCGGTCGAACATCACCTCGCGTAATTCGGCGACGAGCCGGGTGTCGTCCTGGGAGGCGAAGAACGTCGCGTCCACGCCGAACACCTCGGTGATCCGCAGCAGCACGGCAACGGTCAGCGGACGCACGTCATGCTCGATCTGATTGAGATAGCTCGGTGAGATCTCCAGCATCTGTGCCAGCGCGGCCTGGCTGAACCCGCGTTCGCTGCGCAGCTGGCGCACCCGTGATCCGACAAAGGTCTTGGGCATCCCGCCAGCGTACGTCGCTATGATCCTCGGACATGGGGACTGACAGCGGACTGGCGAAGGTCATGATGCCGGTGCCCGATCCGAGCCCGGACGTCTTCGAACGGCGCTGGCCGCTGCGGCCGGCCGACGTCGACCGGTTGGGTCGGCTGCGGATGGACGCCGCGCTTCGGCACATTCAGGACATCGGCCAGGACCACCTGCGCGAGATGGGACATAACGACTCCCATCCGCTGTGGATCGTCCGCCGGGCCATGGTCGACATGATCGGGCCCATCGAGTTCCAGGACATGCTCCGGCTACGCCGGTGGTGCTCGGGCGCGTCGAACCGATGGGCGGAGATGCGAGTGCGCATCGAGGGCCGCCGCGGCGGCCTCATCGAGTCCGAGGCGTTCTGGATCAACTTCAACCGGGAGACCCACACCCCGGCCCGGATCGCCGACGACTTCATGGAGGCGATGCTGCGCACCACCGAAATCGACCGGCTGCGCTGGAAGTCCTACCTGAAGGCCGGTTCCAGGGAGGACGCCGACGAGATCCGGGAGTTCCCCATCCGGGTCAGCGACATCGACCTCTTCGACCACGTCAACAACTCGGTCTACTGGAAGGTCGTCGAGGAGTTCCTCGCGCCGCACCCCGAACTGCTCGAAGCTCCGCTGCGGGTCACCATCGAGCACGATGCGGCGGTGGCCTACGGCGAGAAGCTGGAGATCCTCTCGCACGTCTACCCGCCCGGCTCGACCGACAAATTCGGGCCGGAGCTGACCGACCGCACGGTGAGGACGCTCACATACCTGGTCGGGGATCAGACCAAAGCCGTCGCAGCCATCTTCCCGCTGTAGCGGTTGACCTGCCGCAATCCCGGGGTCTTCGCAATCTTCGCAAGTTAACTTGAATTTATTGTCTAAATTGGCAATCAGCAACGGTTTGACCTGCATATATCGACTATGAAAGTGTCCCGTTAGCAGCCCAGCGAAGTCATCTGGGTGTTAGCAGATCTGGGCGACACAACGAATGGAGAAGTTCAATGTCGAACGTCGGTAAGCCGAAGAGCGCTGCGGAGATCCAGAAGGACTGGGACACCAATCCCCGCTGGAAGGGCATCACCCGCACCTACACCGCCGATGCGGTCGTCGCCCTGCAGGGCACTGTCGTCGAGGAGCACACCCTGGCCCGCCGCGGCGCGGAGATCCTCTGGGATCAGGTCAACAACATGGACTTCGTCAATGCCCTCGGCGCGCTGACCGGCAACATGGCCGTCCAGCAGGTCCGCGGCGGACTGAAGGCCATCTACCTGTCCGGTTGGCAGGTCGCGGGCGACGCCAACCTGTCCGGCCACACCTACCCCGACCAGAGCCTCTACCCGGCCAACTCGGTGCCGCAGGTCGTCCGTCGCATCAACAACGCACTGCTGCGCGCCGACGAGATCGCCAAGGTCGAGGGCGACACTTCGATCGACAACTGGCTGGTGCCGATCGTCGCCGACGGCGAGGCCGGCTTCGGTGGCGCGCTGAACGTCTACGAACTCCAGAAGGCGATGATCGCCGCCGGTGTCGGTGGTTCGCACTGGGAGGACCAGCTGGCCTCGGAGAAGAAGTGCGGTCACCTCGGTGGCAAGGTGCTGATCCCGACCCAGCAGCACATCCGCACCCTGACCTCGGCGCGCCTGGCCGCTGACGTCGCCGACGTTCCGACCGTCGTGATCGCCCGCACCGACGCCGAGGCGGCCACCCTGATCACCTCCGACGTCGACGACCGCGACAAGCCGTTCGTCACCGGTGAGCGCACCTCCGAGGGCTTCTACCACGTGAAGAACGGCCTCGAGCCGTGCATCGCGCGGGCCAAGGCCTACGCCCCCTATTCGGATCTGATCTGGATGGAGACCGGCACCCCGGACCTGGAGCTGGCGCGCAAGTTCGCCGAGGGCGTCAAGAGCGAGTTCCCGGATCAGCTGTTGGCCTACAACTGCTCGCCGTCGTTCAACTGGAAGCAGCACCTCGACGACGCCACGATCGCGAAGTTCCAGAAGGAACTCGGCGCGATGGGCTTCAAGTTCCAGTTCATCACGCTGGCCGGCTTCCACGCCCTGAACTACTCGATGTTCGATCTGGCATACGGCTACGCCCGCAACCAGATGACCGCGTACGTCGAGCTGCAGGAGCGTGAGTTCGCCGCGGAGGCTCGGGGCTACACCGCCACCAAGCACCAGCGCGAGGTCGGCGCCGGCTACTTCGACAAGATCGCCACCACGGTGGATCCGACCTCGTCGACCACCGCGCTCGCGGGCTCGACCGAAGAGGGCCAGTTCCACTAAGCACGGCGGATCAATACCCGGAGGACCCCGCCCGCTTCGGCGGGCGGGGTTTCTCATTTGCCGACAATCATTGGGAGAGAACGTGACTGAAGCATCGATCGAACGCGTCGGGGTGATCGGCGCGGGCCAGATGGGTGGCGGGATCGCCGAGGTCTGCGCCCGGGCCGGCGTCGATGTGGTGGTCTTCGAGACCACCGAGGCGCTCACCACGGCCGGCCGCAACCGGATCGTCAAGTCGCTGGAACGCGGCGTCAGTTCGGGCAAGATCACCGAACGCGAACGCGATGCTGCGGTCGACAGACTGCGATTCACCACCAAGATGACCGACCTGGCCGATCGCCAGTTGGTGATCGAGGCGGTGATCGAGGACGAGAACGTCAAGGCGTCCATCTTCAGCCAACTCGACGAGATCATCACCGACCCGAACGCGGTGCTGGCCTCCAACACCTCGAGCATCCCGATCATGAAGATCGCGGCGGCGACGAAGAACCCGGGGCGCGTTCTGGGTCTGCACTTCTTCAACCCGGTGCCGGTGCTGCCACTGGTCGAACTCGTCACCACCCTGGTCACCAGCGAGTCGGCCGCCGCACGCACCGAGCAGTTCGCCGGCAAGGTGCTCGGCAAGCAGGTGGTCCGTTGCTCGGATCGCTCAGGCTTCGTCGTCAACTTCCTGCTGGTGCCCTATCTTCTGTCCGCGATCCGGATGGTGGAGTCCGGCGTTGCCACCATCGAGGACGTCGACAAGGCGGTGGTGGCCGGCCTGTCCCACCCGATGGGGCCGCTGCGGCTGTCCGATCTGGTTGGGCTGGACACCCTCAAACTCATCGCCGACAAATTGTTCGACGAGTTCAAGGAACCGCTCTATGCGCCGCCGTCGCTGTTGCTGCGCATGGTCGAGGCCGGACGGCTCGGAAAGAAGTCCGGTCAGGGCTTTTACAGCTACTGACGGTAGGCTCGAATCGTGAGCGACGTCGATTCCGACCTGACTCCTTACTACGAGGAATCGCAGTCCATCTACGACGTGTCGAACGATTTCTTCGCGTTGTGGCTGGGTCCCACCATGGGTTACACCTGTGGCTACTACGAGCGCGACGACATGAACCTGGAGGAGTCCCAGAACGCCAAGTTCGATCTGGCCCTGGGCAAGCTGAACCTCGAACCCGGGATGACCCTGCTCGATGTCGGCTGTGGCTGGGGCGGCGCACTCGAGCGTGCGGTGCAACGTTATGACGTCAACGTCATCGGTATCACGCTGAGCAAGGCGCAGTCGGAGTTCGCCCGGGCGCGGCTGGCCAAGCTGGACACCAACCGCTCCATCGAGGTTCGCATGCAGGGCTGGGAGGAGTTCGACGAGCCCGTCGACCGGATCGTCAGCATCGGCGCATTCGAGGCCTTCAAGGTCGAGCGTTATCCGTTGTTCTTCGAGAAGGCGTACAGCATCTTGCCCGGCGACGGCCGGATGCTCCTGCACACCATCCTTGCGCACACCCAGAAGTTCTTCCGGGACAACGGAATCAAGCTCACCCTCAGCGACCTGAAGTTCATGAAGTTCATCGGCGACGAGATCTTCCCGGGCGGTCGGCTACCGGCCGTCGAGGACATCGAGGTGCTGGCCGACGACTCCGGTTTCTCCCTGGAGCGCACCCACCTGCTCGGTCCGCACTACGCCCGGACGCTGGACATGTGGGCGGCGAACCTGGAAGCCACTCACGACGAGGCAGTCGCGATCACCGACGAGGCGACCTACGACAAGTACATGAAGTACCTGACCGGGTGTGCCGACTTCTTCCGCCGCGGCGTCACCAAACATCGGTCAGTTCACCCTTGTCAAAGGCTAGTGGGGGTCAGAGGCCGGCGAGCTTCTTCTTCTCGGCTTCCACGTCGAAATCCGCTGTGGGCCAGGACATGTTCATGTCCTTGAGCGCCTCGATCAGTAACTCGGTCACGGCCAATCGGGCGTACCACTTCTTGTCGCACGGCAATACGTACCACGGCGCGTGTTCGGTGGAAGTTCGGTCCAGCACGGCCTGATAGGCCTCCTGATACGCCGGCCAGAGCTTGCGCTCGTCGAGATCGCCGGGGTTGTACTTCCAGTACTTGTCGGGCCGCTCCAGCCGTTCGGCCAGGCGCTTCTTCTGCTCGTCCAGCGAGACGAACATGGCGACCTTGACCAGCGTCATGCCGGAGTCGACAAGTTCGGACTCGAAAGCGTTGATCTCGTCATAGCGCTGTTCCCACTCGGCGGGGGGCACCAGGTTATGCACCCGAACCACCAGAACGTCCTCGTAGTGCGAGCGGTCGAACACCCCGATGTGGCCGGCCGGCGGGAGCGCCTTGTTGATCCGCCAGAGGTAGTGGTGCGCGCGTTCCTCCTCGGTGGGCTTGCCGAAGCCGGTGTAGCGGATACCCATCGGGCTGCCCGCTCCGATCACATGCTCGACGATGCCGCCCTTGCCCGCGGTGTCCATGCCCTGCAACACCAGCAGCACCGACCGGCGGTCGCCGCCCTTGCCGTTGGCGTAGAGCATTTCCTGCAGCCCGGCGAACCGCTCGCTGCGGTCGGCCAGCACGGCCTCTGCATCCTGACGGGAGCCGTCGAAGCCGGGACTGGTGTCGGTGTCGAGATCCGCGATCCTGCTGCCGGGCTGGAAGCGCAGCACTTTCCGTGGCGTGTGGGTCCACTGCTCGGGCAGGTCTGCCCCGGATTTCTCGGCCATCGCCGAAGACTAGCCGGGCAGCAGCGGCGGCGGGTGCGGCTCGGAGTTGAATCTCTCCAGCGAACCGCCGACTTCCACGATCCCGCACAGCGCGCTCCAGCAAAGCATGGTCAGGTAGTCGATCAATTCCTCGGTGGTCATCCGGGGGTTCGACATCCAGGAGTGCGTCGCGAGCTGTACGCCGCCGACGATCAGATAGGCCCAGGGCTCGACACCCTGGGTGTCCATCCCGACGCCCTTCATCCGCTGCCGCAGCATCAGCGCGAGCATCCGGGCGATGATCTGCTCGGAATCGGCGATCACCTTGCTCTTGCCCGCCGAGTTGTTCGTCATCACGAACCGGTAGGGCTCGGGCTCGGCGGCAACCGTCTCGACGTAGACCCGGATGACTTCGCGGGTGAGGTCGAAACCCTGCAGGCTGGTGGACAGCGCACCCGCCATGTTGGGGATCAGGGTGGTCTGGGTGAAACGCATCATCACCGCGGTGGTCAGGTCGTTCTTGTCGACGAAGTAGCGGTACAGGACGGTCTTGGACACCCCGATCTCGGCGGCGATCTCGTCCATGCTGACATCGCTGCCCAGCCGGCGGATGGCGTCCAGCGCGCCGTCGACCAACTCGGTGCGACGTTCCACCTTGTGCTGGTGCCAGCGGCGCTTGCGGCCGTCGGTCTTGGCCGCCACTTTCTCCAGGCCGCCGCTGATCTGCTGTGTCACGATGCTGACAAGTCTACCGTTGCGCGGGCAGAAAGTTGTGACGGCCGGTCACAGTAAGTTCAGCGGTTCCCCTCAGGGGAAAACCCGTGGGGGCGGAAATAGCGGATGATGGTCGCGTGACAGCTAAACATCGTCTCCCGGAATTGCCGGCGCGCGCCGTCACCTCCCTGGCTGAGTCGTTCGCCGGCGCCGACCCCGAGGCCGACGCCGAGCGGCTGCGCAATCTGCGGCGGATGAAGGCGGTGGCGCTGGGATTCCTGATCGGCGCGACCGTCATCTTCCTGGCCTGCAAGTGGGGCGAGGCACGGGGCGGGCCGGGGTGGCTCGGATACGTCGGTGCAGCGGCCGAGGCCGGGATGGTCGGCGCGCTGGCCGACTGGTTCGCCGTCACCGCCCTCTTCCGCCATCCGCTGGGGCTGAAGATCCCGCACACCGCGATCATCCCGCGAAAGAAGGACCAGCTCGGCGAGGGCCTCGGCCAATTCGTGCGGGAGAACTTCCTGTCCGCGGAGGTCGTCGAGACCAAGCTTCGTGGCGCCGAGATCGCCGGACGGATGGGCAAGTGGCTTTCCGAACCGGAGAACGCCGACCGGGTGGCCACCGAGACCGCGACGATTCTGCGGGTCGGGGTGGAGTTGCTCAACGACGAGGACATCCAGAACGCCATCGACAAGACCATCGTCAAGCGCCTCGCCGAACCGCAGTGGGGTCCTCCGGTCGGGCGGGTGCTGGGACAGCTGCTGGCGGAGAACCGGCAGGAGGCGCTGCTTCAGTTGTTGTGCGACAGGGCCTTTGAGTGGGCGCTGAACGCGGGCCCGACGATCGACCGGGTGGTGCTGCGCGATTCGCCTAGTTGGTCCCCGAAATTCGTCGACCAGTTGGTCGGCGACCGGATACACCGCGAGCTGATGGACTTCACCGACAAGGTGCGCCGCAACCCGAATCATGAACTGCGCCAGTCGGCTACGCGTTTCCTCTTCGAGTTCGCCGGGGATCTGCAGAACGATTCGACCACCATCGCCAAGGCGGAGGCGGTCAAAGATCAGTTGATGGAACGCGACGAGGTGACCCGCGCGGCGGAAACCGCGTGGAAGACCCTCAAACGACTCGTGCTCGAGGGCGTCGATGACCCGTCCAGCGCCCTGCGTGAGCGCATCGCCGATTCGGTGATGCAGATCGGGGAGTCACTGCGCGATGACGCCGACCTGCGCGACAAGGTCGACGGCTGGATCCTGCGCGGCGCCCAGCATCTGGTGACCCAGTACGGCGGTGAGGCGACCACGCTGATCACCGACACCATCGAGCGTTGGGATGCGCAGGAGGCCAGCCGACGCATCGAAATGCACGTCGGCCGCGACCTCCAGTTCATTCGTATCAACGGCACTGTGGTGGGTGCGCTGGCCGGCCTTGCTATCTACACGATTGCCCAATTCTTGTTCTGACCTGCGCTAGCAACTGCTTGCAATTGTTAGCACTCGGGCGTATCGTGGTTTTCATGCCTCAGGAGTCCGACCTCGCCGCGGTCGTCAGCAACGCCGCGCAGGACATCGGCAGCTTCATCCGCACGCAGCGGGAAGCGGCCGAGGTCTCCGTGCGGCAACTCGCTGAACGGGCCGGGGTGAGCAATCCCTATCTCAGTCAGATCGAGCGCGGTCTGCGTAAGCCGTCCGCGGAGGTGCTCAGTCAGATCGCTAAGGCGCTGCGGCTTTCAGCCGAGGTGCTTTACGTTCGGGCCGGCATTCTCGAGCCCGGCGAACCCAGTCAGGTGCACGACGCGATCATCGGGGACAACTCGATCACCGAGCGTCAGAAGCGTGTGCTGCTGGACATCTACACCTCGTTCCTTCAGCAGAACGAGAGTGGGCGTAAGGAGCTGCCGACTGCCTAGTCAAGGTTCCGAGAGAAGCTGAAAACCCTTCAACTCCAATCTCTTCCAAGAAATAAATTGAAAGGAGCCACTCAGATGGCTAAGAAGACCAAGAACGACACCACCGTCGAGGACCTCAAGGCCCCGCTGCTCGCCGCAGTCGGCGCCGCTGACCTGGCCCTGGCCACCGTCAACGAGATCCTGTCCAGCCTCCGTGAGCGGGCCGAGCTGGCCGGCGACCGGATGGATGACCGTCGGGCCGCGTTGACCCGCCTGCAGGAAGAGCTGCCCAAGCGCACCGAAGAGCTGCGCGGCAAGCTGACCACCGAGGAGCTGCGTAAGGCTGCGGAGGAGTTCTTCGAGGACGCCACCGAGACCTACAACACCCTGGTTCAGCGTGGCGAGGCGGCGCTGGTGCGCCTGCGTGGCCAGGCTGAGTTCAAGGAGGCCGCCGGCCGCGTCGAGGGTTACGTCGAGCAGGCCGTCGAGCTGACCCAGGAGGCCCTGGGCAACGTGTCGGCGCAGACTCGCGCCGTCGGCGAGCGGGCCGCCAAGCTGGTCGGCGCTCAGCTGCCGGCCGCCAAGAAGGCCCCGGCGAAGAAGGCCCCGGCCAAGAAGGCCCCGGCTAAGAAGGCTCCGGCCAAGAAGGCCGTCGCCAAGAAGGCCCCGGCCAAGAAGGTCGTCAAGAAGGCCCCGGCCAAGAAGGTCACCCAGAAGTAAGTTCGACCACAAGCCGACACCCGCCTACCCTGAAGCCGTGATGCTTCAGGGTGTGGCGGGTGTCGTGCTTGATGTGGTGTTCTGGGCGGTTCTGGCCGCCAACATCTTCGCCTTCGTGCATGCCGCCCTACAGCGGCCCGACGCCTATACCGCCACCGACAAACTGACCAAGCCGGCCTGGCTGGGAATCTTGGGCGCGACCGCGCTGCTGTCCTGGGTCTTGGGGGTTACCGGGATGGCCATTTCCGCCGTGGCGGCCGGGGTCTACCTGGTGGATGTCCGGCCCAGGCTCCTTGAAGTGCAGGGGAAGTCACGCTGAAACTTCCTCTCACCGTGTCCGCCGTCGTCGCCTCGCTGGCTCTCGTGCCGGCGCCCACGGCGTCCGCGGACATGGCCGCATCGCCGCCGTACATCGACCACGCCCGCTGGGTCAGCTACGGCGGATTGCCCACGCTGCGGATCTACCCGACCACGGCCGGCCGAGAGGTCGCCGGCGAGATCGGCAAGACCTCCGTCGAGACCGGCGAGGCCTGGCACGAGGTGCTCTCCCTGGCGCCCGACGCGGATACCCCCGGCATGCGCGCGCAGTTCATCTGTCACTGGAATTTCGCCGAGTTGGCCCAGCCCGGCAAGACCAGCTGGGATCTCGAACCGTGGCGTCCCGCCGTCGACGACAACACCATGCTGCTGGCCGGGTGCAATCCCGGCGGGGCTGAAAAGGGCTAGCTTCCTGCGGAAGCAGTGTCAGATGTCAGATTCCTGCGAAGCGCTGTCAGATTCCTGCGAAGCAGGGGTCGACCTTGCCGTTCGGGATGGTGGCGTCGCGGGTCGCGTACTTCAATGCGATGCCGCTGTCGGTGACCTCGACGCTTTCGGCGTGAATGCCCATCGGCAGGTTCTTGACCAGCGCGCCGGTGAACGCGTCCAACGCCGGCTGCACCGACTCGCGCGGGAGGGTGAACCCCAGGCCGGTCACGCTGACCACGGTCAGCGCCAGGTCCTTGTCGACCACCTGCGGTTGCAGCGTCACGCTGCCGAGCGGCCCCTGCAGTTGCATGGTGCCGGCGGCGGGATCTGTCGCGACTCCGGAGACCAGGCCGCCGAGGAACGGGATGATGCCCTGCACGGTGTCCTTGATGCCGTCGGACGACCAGGTCACGTCGGCGTCGAGGGCGCCGAGTGTCCCGGCCGACTCCGCGGTCGGGTTGATCCGCACATCGTCGAGGCGCAGCCGTAGCTTCATCCCCTTGGCCTCGCGGATCTGGTTGCCGGCGGTCTCCACCACCATGTCGCGATAGCTGTGGGTGAAGTGCTGGATCAGAAACGGCCGCATGCCGAAGGACACGCTGGCGTTGTCGCGCACCACACAGCTCACCGCCGAGGCGACGATCGAATCGGCCTTGTGGCGGGCGTACAGTTCGCCGCCCAGCAGGCCGGCGACCACGAGCGCCAGCACGATCACCGCGATCAGGACCGCCGAAAGCGGATCACGCCGTTGCGGCTCGGGGGCGGGTTCGATGACCGGTTCCGGCGCCGGCTGGGGGATCTGCTGAGTGGGCGGCAGCGGGATCTGCTGAGTGGGCGGAAGCGGGATTTGCTGGGTCGGACGCTCTGGGGTGGGACGCTCTGGGGTCGGATCGTGTGGGGGACCGGGCGGCGGCATCGTCACTGTCGCGATTCTGCCTTACCGAAGTCCGCGCGGTTGGCCAGCACGGCCAGCGTCTGCCGGACGGTGTCCACCCGTGCGATGTCGACGTCGCACAGCAGCAGTTGCGGGTCGGTGCCCGCCTCGGCGAGGACTTCCCCGAGCGGTGAGCACACCAGACTGCCGCCCACCCCGGTCGGAGCCTTGGTGGATCCGGCGAGTTCGGCGCCCGGATAGGCCTGCCCGGCGGCGGCGACGAACGACGTCGAGTCCAGCGCCCTGGCCCGGGCCAGCAACGTCCACTGGTCGAGCTTGCCCGGCCCCGCGCCCCAGGAGGCGCTGACCGTGATGAGTTCCGCGCCGCGGTCGGCGAGTTCGGTGTAGAGGCTCGGGAAGCGGATGTCGTAGCACAGCGTCACACCCACCCCGACCCCGTCGACGGTGACGACGAGGGGTTCCCGGCCCGGAGCCACCCCGTCGGACTCGGTGAATCCGAAGGCGTCGTACAGGTGGATCTTGTCGTAGCGCGCCTCCACCCCGGGACCGGTGGCCAGAATCGTGTTGGTGACCCGGCCGTCGGGGGCGGGGGTGAACATCCCGGCGAACACCGTCACGCGGGCGTCATCGGCGATGGCGCGCACCGCGTCGGCCCACCGTCCGTCGATCGGTTCGGCGACCGGAGCCAGCGGGACGCCGAACCGGCACATGGTGCCCTCCGGGAACACCACCAGCTGGGCGCCGCCGTCGGCTGCCCGACGGGTGTATTCCCGCACCGTCCGTAAGTTCGCGGCCGGGTCGGTGCCCGACAGGATCTGCGCACACGCAATCCGCATGTGGCTCAGCCTATTGGCTCGGATCAGATCGGGGCCACCGCAGACCACGGCACGGTGAGAACGGCGTCGCGCCCGGTCCGCCGCTGCGGCTCGATCGGCAGCCCGCCGGCCGCCAACTCGGCCAGCATGGCCCGCCATCGGGCCCGCGGCCCGAACACCGACTGTCCGGCTGCCGCGGCCCAGGCGCGATCGGCGGCGGTCAGCAGCGCGTGCACCGGCTGGCCCGGAACATTGTGGTGGATAAGCACTTTCGGCAGCCGCTCAGCCAGATCCGAGGGCACCTCGATATAGCGGGGGTCGCAGGACAGGGTCAGGCTCAGCGGCCCCTCCCGGTCCAGGAGAACCCAGCAGCACCGCCGGCCCAGCTCGTCGCAGGTGCCGTCGATGATGAGGCCGGACGGTGCGAGTGCGGACTGCATGGTCTGCCATGCCTGCGCCACGTCGGGCTCCGGGTACTGCCGCAGGACGTTGAACGCCCGCACCAACACCGGCCGCAGTCCGGCCAGTTCGAATCCGCCATGGGCGAACTCCACGCCGGACTCCACGCCGTCGCCGGCGGCGGCGCGGGCGGTTTCGACCCGCTCGGGTTCGATCTCCAGACCCACCACCCGGACCCCGGGCGCCACCGCGCGCAGCCGGGACGCGAACTCCAGGGTGGTGACCGGCAGCCGGCCGTAGCCGAGGTCGACCGCGATCGGGTCGGTGACCGATTGCAGGGCCGCCCGCACGGCCGCCGAACCGGCCATCCATCGGTCGGCCTTGCGCAACCGGTTGACTCCGGTGGTCCCGCGGGTCGTCATGCCGACGGGACGGCGGGGTCGCGGCATGGGCCTACTGATGGCCGGCCACCCACTCGGTGGTGAACTCGCCCTCGGTGCCGAACAGCGTCCGCAACCCGGTGACGACGAAGTGCTCGATCTGGCCCCCGATGATGGGCACCTTGACCCGGCAGAGCGTCTGCAATTCCAACTGGCCGCCGCCGTCGGCGTCGGACAGCACGTAGTCGCCGGAGATCTCCACCGGCGCCTTCGGGATGTCGGCGCTGTAGTGCCCGGCCGCCCGGCCGGCGGCCGCGTCGAACGGGTCGAAGTGCTGTTGGCGGGTGATGGCGAAACTGCCCGGGACCACCGGACGGGCGATGGCGGGGAGGTCCTGTGCCGAGATTGTGTGCCGGAACGCGATGTCCGTCCCGAACTCATCGGTGTGGAACCGTTCGATCTCGGTGTGCACCGAGTGCTCCCGGTAGAACTCCACCAGGTCCTCCCAGTAACCGACGGTGGTGAAGTCGCGGTAGACCGCGGCGGCCGGCTTGTCGACCCGCACTGTGTAGCTCATCCGGCGCGACATCGCGTCAGTGGTGTTCCGCTATCCAGGCGGTGGTGAACCGCTGCTCGGTGATCAGCAGTTGCTCCAACTGGCTGCCGATGAATTTCTCCAGCTTTTGGCCGACCAACGGGATGCGTACCTCCACCGTGGCGCGAAATGCCAACCGGGACAGGGCCTTCGAAGGCGTCAGCTGGCCATTGCCGATCAACGAGACCGGCGCTCCGGCGATGCTGCCCGCGACGGTGGCCTCGGCCTGGCCGCCGCTGATCCCGGTCCAGGTCTCCGCCCGCCGGATCTCCAGATCGCCGCGGTGGAACTGGTGGATGACCCCGGGTAGCCGGTCGGCGTGCAGCACCTGGGTGGTCACCACGTCCACACCGCCGTCCCGGCCCAGCTCGAAGCCGTCCAACCGGGTCCGGTCGGCGCCGGAACCGGCCAGCCTGGCCAACCAGTACTTCTCGTCGCGCAACGCCCGGTGCACCTGCTCGACGGTCTCCTGGTAGTCGGTGGCCATGTCGAATGAGCGCGGCATAGCTGGTGAGGCTACCGTTATCCGGCGTGAGGCTCTCGCAGGATTTCGGCGGCGCCCGGGTCGAGGAGAACGTATCCCTGGCCGAGCTGACAACCCTGCGGGTCGGCCCGGTTGCCCGGCGGGTCATCACCTGCCAGTCCACCGATCAGATCGTTTCGACCATGCGCGCGCTGGCCGCCGAACCGGTGCTGGTGCTCGGTGGCGGCTCCAACGTGGTGCTGGCCGACGACCTGACCGATCTGACCGTGGTGCGGTTGGCCAGTACGGGCGTCACCGTCGACGGTCCCACACTGCGCGCCCAGGCCGGGGCGAACTGGGACGACGTCGTGGTGTGCGCCGTCGAGGCGGATCTCGGTGGCCTGGAGTGCCTCTCGGGCATCCCCGGCTCAGCCGGGGCGACTCCGGTTCAGAACGTCGGCGCCTACGGCGTCGAGGTGGCCGACAGCCTCACCCGGGTGTTGCTGCTGGACCGACGAACCTTCGAGGTGTGCTGGGCGCCGGCCGCGGAACTGGAGTTCGGCTACCGGCACAGCGTGCTGAAGAACTCCGACGCGGCCCTGGTGCTTGAGGTGGAGTTCGCCCTCGATCAGGCGGGACGCTCGGCGCCGCTGCGCTACGGGGAGTTGTCCGCCAGGCTCGGTGTGGCCGCCGGCGACACCTGCGATCCGGCGCAGGTTCGCGCGGAGGTACTCGCGTTACGGGCCGGCAAGGGGATGGTGCTCGACGCCGCCGATCACGACACCTGGAGCGTTGGTTCGTTCTTCACCAACCCGGTGGTGCCGGTCGAGCAGTTCGACCGCCTGCAGGATGCGACCGAGGGGACGGTTCCGCACTACCCGGCCCCGGACGGGGTCAAGCTCGCGGCAGGCTGGCTGGTGGAACGGGCCGGGTTCGGCAAGGGGTATCCGGGGCACGGCCCGTGCCGGCTGTCCACCAAACACGCGCTGGCACTGACCAATCGGGGCGGTGCGCGCACCGCGGACGTATTGGCGCTGGCGCGCACCGTGCGGGACGGGGTGCGCGAGGCCTTCGGCGTCACCCTGGTTCCGGAGCCGGTTCTGATCGGCTGCGCCTTGTGATCAACCGGCGTCGGGTGTTGAGTGCGGCGGCCCTGGCCGCCCTGGCACCCGGCGCTCTGGCCGCCTGCCAGGGTGACCGGGGTCGATCGGCGTCGGCGGCCAACCCGGTGCTGACCTACGCCCCGGCCGACGGGGCCACCGGCCTGGTGCCGACGGTGCCGGTGTCGGTCCGCGTCGACGACGGCTGGTTCCAGCGGATCGCACTGATCAATCCGGCCGGTAAGGCCGTCACCGGCACGCTCAACCGCGACCGCACCGCCTTCGTTGTCACCGAACCGCTGGGTTACGGCGCGGTCTACACCTGGCAGGGGTCGGTCGTCGGCCACGACGGCCAGGCGACGCCGGTCACCGGATCGCTGAGCACCCTGGCACCCACCAAGGTGGTCAACGCCGGTTTCCAACTCTCCGACGGTCAGACCGTCGGTATCGCCGCGCCCATCATCATTCAGTTCGATGCGCCGATCACCGACAAGGCGACGGTGGAACGGGCGCTGACGGTGACCACCACCCCGCCCACCGAGGGCAGTTGGGCGTGGCTGCCCGACGAGGCCCAGGGAGCCCGGGTGCACTGGCGCAGCCGGGAGTACTTCGCGCCCGGCACAGCAGTTCACGTCGACGCCAAGCTCTACGGGGTGGCTTTCGGTGACGGCTCCTACGGGGCCGCGGATTCGACGCTCGACTTCGACATCGGCCGCAGCCAGGTGGTCAAGGCCTCAGCCCCGTCGCATCGCATTCAGGTGGTGACGAACGGTGCGGTGATCATGGACTTCGCGTGCAGTTATGGCCAGGCCGACAAACCGCGCAACATCACCCGCAGCGGCATTCACGTCGTCACCGAGAAGTACTCGGACTTCTACATGTCCAACCCGGCCGCCGGCTACGACCGCGTCCACGAGCGTTGGGCTGTGCGGATTTCCAACAACGGCGAGTTCATTCATGCCAACCCGGCCAGTTCCGGGGCGCAGGGCAACACCAACGTCACCAACGGCTGCATCAACCTGTCCACCGGCGACGCCGAGCAGTACTTCTACACCGCCATCTACGGCGACCCGGTGGAGGTCACCGGCACCTCGATCGATCTGTCCTACGCCGACGGCGACATCTGGGACTGGGCGGTGGATTGGTCGGAGTGGACCGCGATGTCGGCGTTGTCGGGCCAGCCGAACACGAATGCCCCGAGCGCCGCACCGGCCACCCCGACGGATGCGCCGACGCTGTCGGGGACCCCGACCCCGACTCCGACGGCACCGTCGGGCACACCGACTGCGACGTCCCCGGCTAGACCCGGCGGTTGAACCGGCTGGCGCTGGCCTGGTCGCGCGGGCGGATGACGATCTGGTCGAGGTTGACGTGTGAGGGCCGGGAGGCGACGAACCCGATCACCTCGGCGACGTCCTCGGCCTCCAGTGGGGTGATGCCGGCGTACACCGATTCCGCGCGCTGCGCGTCGCCGTCGAAGCGCACCAGCGAGAACTCCGTCTGCACGGCGCCGGGGGCGATCTCGGTCAGCCGGACCGGCTTGCCCAGCAGTTCACCGCGCAGGGTGCGGTGCAGCGCTGCCTGGGCGTGTTTGGCCGCGGTGTAACCGGCCCCGCCGTCGTAGACCTCGAGAGCCGCGATCGAGGTCACCGTGACGATCAGGCCGTCGCCGGAGTCGATCAGCTTGGGCAGCAGCGCCCGGGTGACCTGCAGCGTGCCGATCACGTTGGTCTCCCACATCCAGCGCCAGTTCTCCAGGTCGGCCTGCGCCACCGGTTCCAGGCCGCGGGCGCCGCCGGCGTTGTTGACCAGCACGTCCACCCGGGGGAGTTGTTCGGCCAGGGCGGCCACGGCGGCGCCGTCGGTGACGTCGGTCACCACGGCGGAGCCGCCGATCTCGTCGGCGAGCCGCTGGATCCGGTCGGCGCGGCGTGCCACCGCGACGACGTGAAAGCCAAGGGCGGCAAGGGTTTTCGCGGTCGCCGCACCGATGCCAGAACTGGCCCCGGTGACGACGGCGACCCGCGAGTGTGCGTCCGGTTTCGTTTCCATCGCCCTCAACTCTAAAGAAGCGTGCTACTTTCTCCCCGTGATTCTTCGTGGTTGTCAGGCTGCGCACCGCGCGTGTTGTTGTCGCGCGTTCCGCTGCGCCTGATTTCACGCTGACCTCGGTCGCGGGCGCGGCATTCCAGCCCCCCAGCCCCGCCCCGAGAAGGATCCACCATGACCAGCACCCTCGTTGAACCGCAGCTTTCCACCCGTGTGCATCCGTTGCGCACCCGCCACAGCGTCTCCAAGAACGGGGTGCTGGCCAATGTCGTCGCCCCCGCACTGCGTGCTCCCGAAGCGGCCGTCGCCGCGGTGTTCGCCGCGATCCGCCAGCGCGGGCCGATCGCCCGGGACGCCATCGCGACCCGGACCGGTCTGTCCATCGCCACGGTTAATCGGCAGGTCAGCGCGTTGCTCGAAGCACAATTGCTTCGGGAGCGTCCGGATCTCGCCACCGTCGGGGCGATCGGCCGGCCGCGCATCCCGGTCGAGATCAACCACGAGCCGTACCTCACGCTGGGTGTCCACATCGGTGCCCGGACCACCAGCATCGTCGCCAGTGACCTGTTCGGCCGGGCGCTGGACGCGGTCGAGACGCCAACCCCCGGGGGGACGCAACCGGCCGCTTTGTCCGCCCTGGCCGACAGTGCCCGGCGTTATCTCAGCCGCTGGCACCGCCGCCGCCCGCTGTGGCTCGGTGTCGCCGTCGGCGGTGTGGTGGACAGTGCCGACGGTCACGTCGACCACGCCCGGCTCGGCTGGTCCCAGGCCCCGGTCGGCCCGGTCCTGGCCAGCGCGCTGGGGTTGCCGGTGTCGGTGGCCTCGAACGTCGATGCGATGGCCGGTGCGGAACTGCTGCTGGGCAAGCAGGAACTTCGGGGGAGTGGGCTCTACGTCTATGCGCGCGAGACCGTGGGCTTCGCCCAGGTGATCGACGGCCGCGTACACAGCCCGGCCAGCGGTCCGGGTACGGTGGCCGGACTGCCGGTTCAGTCCGAATTGCTCGGCGGCAGTGGGCAATTGGAGTCGACGGTGAGCGACGAGGCCGTCGTGGCGGCCGCGCGCCGAACCGGGATACTGCCCGCCGGGGGGCCGAACTCGACCATCGCGGCGCTGCTTCGGGTGGCCCGTCAGCAGGATGCCGCCGGGGTGGCTGCCGGTGAGCTGTTGGCCGAACGAGCCCGCGTCCTCGGTGGGGCGGTGGCCCTGTTGCGTGACGTGCTCAACCCGGACGATCTGGTCGTCGGCGGTCAGGGGTTCACCGAGTACCCGGAAGGGATGGATCGGCTGCGCGCCGCCTTCGCCGAACGGTCACTGCTGGGGCCCCGGGCTATCCGGGTCTCGGCGTTCGGCAACCGGGTTCAGGAAGCCGGCGCCGGTGTGGTGTCGCTGAGCAGCATTTATGCCGATCCGTTGGCGGCGTTGCGGCGGGCACGGCAAACAGCGGAGCGCCGCGCGGTGTAAACGGGCCTGGCCCGGCGGTGTAAACATGAAGGCGTGATGCCCCGCCGGGTGGCTGTGCTTTCCGTGCACACCTCCCCCCTCGCCCAGCCCGGCACCGGCGATGCCGGTGGGCTGAACGTCTACGTCCTGCAGACGGCGTTGCACATGGCCCGCCGCGGGGTCGAGGTGGAGATCTTCACCCGGGCGACGTCCTCTGCCGATCCGGCGGTGGTGCCGGTGGCGCCGGGTGTGCTGGTGCGCAATGTGGTCGCGGGTCCGTTCGAGGGCCTCGACAAGTACGACCTGCCGACCCAGTTGTGCGCGTTCACTGCCGGGGTCCTGCGGGTCGAGGCCAATCACGAGCCCGGGCATTACGACATCGTTCATTCGCACTACTGGTTATCCGGTCAGGTCGGCTGGCTGGCCCGCGATCGCTGGGCGGTGCCGTTGGTGCACACCGCGCACACACTGGCGGCGGTGAAGAACTCACTGCTCGCCGAGGGCGATGCTCCTGAGCCGCCGCTGCGGGCGGTCGGTGAGCAGCAGGTGGTCGATGAAGCAGACCGGCTGATCGTCAACACCGAAGACGAAGCGCACCAACTGGTTTCGCTGCACCATGCCGACCCGGACCGGATCGACATCGTTCATCCCGGCGTGGACCTGCAGACCTTCACTCCGGGCGACCGGCAGGCGGCACGCGCGGCCTTGGGGTTGCCCGCCGACGGACGGATCGTGGCGTTCGTCGGTCGCATCCAGCCGCTGAAGGCACCCGATGTCCTGGTGCGGGCCGCTGCGCTGCTGCCCGGTGTCCAGGTGCTGATCGCCGGGGGACCGTCAGGCAGCGGGCTGGCCGCCCCGGACAGTCTGGTGAAGCTGACCGCCGACCTCGGCATCGCGGACCGGGTCACCTTCCTGCCGCCGCAGTCCCGCGAGCAACTAGCCGACGTCTACCGGGCCGCCGATGTGGTGGCCGTTCCGAGTTACTCCGAATCCTTCGGACTGGTCGCGGTGGAGGCGCAGGCCTGCGGCACACCGGTGGTGGCCGCCGCGGTGGGCGGGTTGCCGGTCGCAGTGGCCGACGCGAGCACCCTGGTCCAGGGGCACGACCCCGACCGCTGGGCACAGGCGCTGGCCGCCGTGCTCGACGCCGACGCCGACGAACTCAGCCGGGTCGCCGTCGCGCACGCGCAGCGCTTCTCCTGGGACAGCACCGTGGATGGCCTGCTGGCCAGCTACGCCCGCGCCATGACCGACTACGGCAGTACCCGTCGCCGGCGCGATCTGACCGCACGGCGCAGTGGGCGGCGCTGGACCAAGTTGCGCGGGGTGCGGGCGTGAGTTCACCCGTTCAGCAGGTGATCGAGGACGCCCTGCGCGAGAACGGACTGAACTACGCCCCGTACGAAGGGGCTCGCGGCGGCGGGCTGATCGTCGAGCTTCCGGGCGAGCGCAAGCTGATCACCAACACCCTGCTGAGCATCGGGGACCACTCGGTGCGCGCCGAGGCATTCGTCTGCCGCAAGCCGGACGAGAACTTCGAGGGCGTCTACCGCTTTCTGCTGCGGCGCAACCGCCGGCTCTACGGGGTGGCCTACACGCTGGACAACCTCGGTGACATCTATCTGGTGGGCCGGATGTCGCTGGGCTCGGTCACCGCCGACGAGATCGACCGGGTGCTGGGCCAGGTCGTGGAGGCGGTGAATTCGGACTTCAACACTCTGCTGGAACTCGGTTTCAAGACCTCGATCCAACGGGAATGGGCCTGGCGGGTGGCCCACGGCGAGTCGCTGAAGAACCTCAAGGCTTTCGAGCATCTCATCGAAGACGGCGAGACCGAGCCAGACCTCGCGTGAGAGAATTGCCCTCATGGCTGACACCTCCACGCTGATCCTGCTGCGCCACGGCGAAAGCCAGTGGAACGCGTCGAACCAGTTCACCGGCTGGGTGGACGTCGACCTGACCGACAAGGGCCGGGCCGAGGCGCTGCGGGCCGGTGAGCTCATCGCCGCGCAGGACCGTCTGCCCGACGTGCTTTACACCTCGCTGTTGCGCCGGGCGATCACGACCGCCAACATGGCGCTGGACAAGGCCGACCGGCACTGGATCTCGGTGCACCGCGACTGGCGGCTCAACGAACGGCACTACGGGGCGCTGCAGGGTCTGAACAAGGCCGAGACCAAGGCCAAGTACGGCGAGGAACAGTTCATGGCGTGGCGGCGCAGCTATGACACCCCGCCGCCGCCGATTGAGAAGGGCAGCACCTACAGCCAGGACACCGATCCTCGGTACGCCGGGATCGGTGGCGGACCGCTGACCGAATGCCTGGCCGATGTGGTGGCGCGGTTCGTGCCGTACTTCGAACAGACCATCGCACCGGACCTCAAGGCCGGCAAGACCGTACTCATTGCCGCGCACGGGAACTCGCTGCGTGCGCTGGTGAAGTACCTCGACGGCATCTCCGATGAGGACATCGTCGGCCTGAACATCCCGACCGGCATCCCGCTGCGTTACGACCTTGACAGCGACCTCAAGCCGATCGTCTCCGGCGGCACCTATCTGGACCCGGCGGCGGCCGCGGCCGGGGCGGCCGCGGTGGCCAACCAGGGCGCCAAATAGAACATCAGGTGAACAACAACCGAACTCCGCGATAGCGGAGTGTGATGTTGTTCGTAGAGGTCACATCGTGTTTCCGTGATGTTGATCGGGTGCGTACGCTCAGCCCGTGAGTGTCTTTCGGCGCCGGCGTGGCGGCACCGAATCTCCGCCTGCCGACGCGCTGACGGTGGGCGAGATGCTGCAGCAGGCGGTGGCGTTGGCCCCGGCCGGCGTGGTCGTGGTCGACGACCTGCGCGACGTCCTGTTGAGTAACGACCGCGCCGTCGAACTCGGTCTGGTGCGCAATCAACTGCTCGATGACCGGGTATGGAAAGTCGCCCAGCAGACCTTCGCCACCGGCGAGGACACCGAGGTGGATCTGTTCGCCACTCGAGCAGTTGTGGAGGGCAGGGCGCCGTTGTCGGTGCGCGCCCACGTCCGGCTGCTGAACCCGAACAACCCGCGATGCGTTGGAATCTACGCAGAGGACCAGTCCGAGCAGGCCCGGATGGAGGCCAGTCGCCGTGACTTCGTGGCTAACGTGAGTCACGAACTCAAGACTCCGGTTGCGGCGATGGGAGTGCTGGCCGAGGCGCTGCTGGAGTCGACCGACGATCCCGAGAATGTGGAGCACTTCGGACGAAAGCTGCTCACCGAGTCGCAGCGGCTGGCCGGCATGGTCGGCGAGCTGATCGAGTTGTCCCGGCTGCAGGGCGCCGAACGCCTTCCCGATCTGGTCGGCGTGGATGTGGATTCCGTTGTCCACGAGGCGATCTCGCGGCACAGGGTGGCTGCCGAGAGCGCCGATATATTGATTGCCACCGACGATCCCAGTGGCCTGCAGGTACTCGGCGACGAGGGTCTTCTGGTGACAGCAGTGGCAAATCTCATCTCCAATGCGATCGCGTACTCGCCCGACGGTTCGACGGTCTCGATCAGTCGAACGCTGCGTGATGATCAGGTGGAGATCGCCGTCACCGACCGGGGAATCGGGATCGCGCCGGCCGACCAGAATCGGGTGTTCGAGCGGTTCTTCCGGGTCGATAAGGCGCGCTCGAGGGCGACCGGTGGAACCGGACTGGGCTTGGCGATCGTCAAACACGTTGCGGCCAACCACAACGGCAATATCCGGCTGTGGAGTCGTCCGGGCACCGGTTCCACGTTCACCCTGTCCGTGCCCGTTTGCCTGTCCGAGGACACCGAAGAAGATCGACGAGTCGAGGAGATGAATTGACCCGCGTCCTGATCGTGGAAGACGAGGAGTCGCTGGCCGATCCGTTGGCTTTCCTGCTGCGAAAGGAGGGCTTCGAGGTCGCCATAGCCTCAGACGGCCCCTCTGCGCTGGCCGAATTCGACCGCTCCGGTGCCGACATCGTGCTGCTGGACCTGATGTTGCCCGGGATGAGCGGCACCGACGTCTGCAAGCAGTTGCGGATCCGTTCCGGCGTGCCGGTCATCATGGTGACCGCCCGTGACAGCGAACTCGACAAGGTGCTCGGCCTGGAACTCGGCGCTGACGACTACGTCACCAAGCCGTACTCGGCACGTGAACTCATCGCCCGCATCCGGGCGGTGCTGCGCCGCGGGAGTGAAGCCGATGAGATCGGATTCGCCGACGCCGTCTTGGAGGCCGGCCCGGTACGGATGGATATCGAACGGCATGTCGTCACCGTGCGCGGTGCTGAGGTCGCGCTGCCGCTCAAGGAGTTCGACCTGCTGGAGTACCTGATGCGCAACAAGGGCCGGGTGTTGACCCGCGGCCAGCTCATCGACCGGGTCTGGGGCGCGGACTACGTCGGTGACACCAAGACGCTCGACGTGCATGTCAAACGTCTGCGCTCCAAGGTCGAGTCCGACCCGGCCAATCCGGTCCACCTTCTGACGGTGCGCGGACTGGGCTACAAGCTGGAGGGCTGACGACAATGCGGCGCGGCAAAGCGAGCCGCCCAGGAGTCAGCCGAATGAAACGAGCTGATTTTCCGGTCTAATCGGCAGAAGATGCTGCCCGGGTGGCTGGGTGCACCGCGATCAGCCCGAGACCGCTGCGCCGCTTGCACATCGCCGCCAGTTCCGCGTAGGCCTTCTCGCCGATCAACTCGGTGAGTTCGGGACCGTAGGACTGCCAAACCGGCCTGCTTCCGACATGGGCCGCCGGGTCGCCAGAGCAGTACCAGTGCAGGTCCTCGCCGCCCTCACCCCACCCACGCCGGTCGTATTCGGAGATCGTGGTCTTGAGGATCTCGCTGCCGTCCGGCCGCTTGACCCATTCCTGGGTACGCCGGACCGGAAGCTGCCAGCAGACTTCGGGTTTCATGGTCCACGGCTCGACGCCCAGTTTGAGCGCCTTGCTGTGCAGTGCGCAGCCGATACCGCCCTCGAATCCGGGCCGATTGAGAAAGATGCAGGCGCCCTTGTACTTACGGGTCCGCATGTTGGGCTGGTCCTCGTACTCGTCGAGTTCGAGGTACCCCTTCTTGCCGAGCCCCCTGTCGCGGAACTGCCAGTCCTCGTCAGTCAGCTTCTTCACGGCTGCGGCGAGATTGGCTTCGTCATCGTCGTCGCACAGGAACGCGCCATGCGAGCAGCAGCCGTCGTCCGGGCGGCCCTCGACGGTGCCCTGACAGGCCGGCGTGCCGAACACACACGTCCAGTTCGACATCAGCCAGGTCAGATCGGCAGCGATCAGATGTTCGTCATTGGCGGGGTCGTAGAACTCCACCCACTCGCGTGGGAAATCCAACTCGACCTCGCCGGGATGCCTCCTTGTCACGCTGACAACCGTAGACGCATTAGGTTGATGGGCGTGCGACTGGGCGTGCTCGATGTCGGCAGCAACACGGTGCATCTGTTGGTGGTCGACGCCCATCGCGGCGGCCACCCCACGCCGATGAGTTCCACCAAGGCGCCACTGCGTCTGGCCGAGGCGATCGACGAGGACGGAAAGCTCACCCGCCGGGGCGCTGACAAGCTCATCGCGACCGTTGACGAGTTCGCCAAACTCGCGGCCAGCTCGGGCTGCGAGGAGCTGATGGCGTTCGCCACCTCGGCGGTGCGCGACGCCACCAACTCCGACAAGGTGCTGGCCGAGGTTCGCGCCGAGAGCGGTGTCGATCTGAAGGTGCTCTCCGGCCCCGACGAGTCCCGGCTGACCTTCCTGGCGGTGCGCCGCTGGTATGGCTGGAGCGCCGGCCGGATCACCAACCTCGACATCGGCGGCGGTTCGTTGGAGTTGTCCACCGGGCTGGATGAGGAACCGGAAGTGGCCATGTCGCTGCCGTTGGGGGCGGGCCGGTTGACCAGGGCATGGCTGACCAAAGACCCGCCGGGCCGTCGCCGGGTGGCCATGCTGCGGGACTTCCTGGAAGCGGAGATGACCGACGCCGCCGCCCGGATCCTGGACGCGGGTCCGCCTGATCTGGCGGTGGCCACCTCGAAGACGTTCCGGTCGCTGGCCCGGCTGACCGGTGCCGCGCCGTCGGCGGCCGGCCCCAGGGCCAAGCGGACGCTGACTGCCAACGGACTGCGCCAACTCATAGCTTTCATCTCTAGGATGACCACGGCGGACCGTGCCGAACTGGAAGGGGTGAGTGTCGAGCGGGCTCCACAGATCGTGGCCGGTGCTCTGGTGGCGGAAGCGGCGATGCGCGCGCTGTCGCTGGAATCGGTCGACATCTGCCCGTGGGCACTGCGTGAGGGCATCATCCTGCGCCGGCTCGACAGTGAAGCCGATGGAACCGCCCTGGTGGAAGACAGACGATGAGCGACGAATCAGACGACAGCCAGAACACCCGGCCGATCTCGGTCGCCGAACTGCTGGCCCGCAACGGGACCATCGGTGCGCCGCCGGCTGGCGGTCGGCGGCACCGCCGCAGGGGTAACGCTGACGCGATCTCGGTGTCGGAGCTGACCGCAGAGATCCCGATCATCCGGGATGAGCCTGTGGCCGAAGTGCCTGCGGTCGATGTGCCTGCGGTCGAAGAGTCTGTCGCCGAAGTCCCTGCGGTCGAAGAGTCTGTCGCCGAAGTCCCTGCGGTCGAAGAGTCTGTTGCCGATTCTGAACCTGCGGCGTCCGCTGCGACGGTGGTGATCCATTCCGAAGCCGAGGAGTCGGCCGCCACGGTGATCCTCGAGGAGGGCGATACCGAAGCCCCCGCCGAGGAGGTTGATGACGCTCCCATCGAGGAATCCGCCGCCGAGGAATCCGCCGTCGAGGAAGTCGCTGTCGAGGAAGTCGCGGTGGAGGGAGACCTCGCTGAGGACGACCGCGTCGCGGCGGACCTTGTCGAGGAATCCGTCGTCGAGGAAGTCGTCGTCGAGGAAGCCCCGGCTGAGGAGTCCGCCGTCGCGGAGGATCTCGGCGAAGAGGACATCGCCGAGGACGAACCCGGCGAGGACGAACCCGTCGAGGAAGCCGGTCCGCCGCAGCTTTCGGAGGAACCGCTGCCACGCCGGGCCTCCGGTCCGGAACTCAGCGAGTATCCCCGTCCGGTGCGCATGACGTCCGGGGCCGAACAGATGGCCCCCGACCCGGTGGATGAGTCGGTGGATCTCGACGCGCTGCTGGCGGAACAGGGCGAGGACGCCGAGGAACTTCGGTCCTACCTCGAGGCATCCTCCGGAGCGCTGTTCAGCGGTGAGACCATGGCCGACGACATCGCCCGACGTGGAGTCCGAACGGAAACTCGCAAGGAGACTGTCGAGGAAGCCGTCGACACCGCCGCACCCGTCGAGGCCGAACGGGGCCGGACCGGCGGATTCCGGCACATGCTGGCGGCAGTGTTCCAGTCGGTGCTGGCGGTCGCGTTCGGCGCCGGTCTGTTCCTCGCCTTCGATCAGCTGTGGCGCTGGAATACCATTGTCGCCCTTGTTCTTTCAGTGCTGGTGATCCTCGGATTGGTCGTCGCGGTCCGGGTGGTTCGCAAGACTGAGGACATCGGCAGCACCCTCATAGCGGTGGCGGTGGGAGCCTTGATCACGCTGGGCCCGCTCGCCTTGCTGCAGTCGACCTGATTTCACCGTGCGCCCCGCCATCAAGGTCGGTCTCTCGACGGCCTCCGTTTACCCGCTGAAGGCCGAGGCGGCCTTCGAGTCCGCCGCCGAGTTGGGCTACGACGGCGTGGAACTGATGGTGTGGTCGGAGTCGGTCAGCCAGGACATCGGCGCCGTCTCCCAGTTGTCCCGGCGCTACGACATGCCGGTCTTGAGCGTGCACGCGCCGTGTCTGCTCATCTCCCAACGGGTGTGGGGTGCGGACCCGATCGAGAAGCTCACCCGCAGTGTGCAGGCGGCCGAGCGCCTCGGCGCACAGACCGTCGTGGTGCATCCGCCGTTCCGTTGGCAGCGCCGGTATGCCGAGGGATTCAGCGAGCAGGTGGCCTGGCTGGAGGAACGCAGCGACGTGATGGTCGCGGTGGAGAACATGTTCCCGTTCCGGACCGACCGGTTCTTCGGCGCGGGCCAGCAGTCGATCGACCGGATGCGTCGCCGCGGCGGGCATCCCGGCGCGGGCATCTCGGCGTTCGCGCCGTCCTACGACCCGCTCGACGGCAACCATGCGCACTACACGCTGGATCTCTCGCACACGGCGACCGCGGGCACCGATGCTCTCGACATGGCCAGCCGGATGGGGTCCGGTCTGGTGCACCTGCATCTGTGTGACGGCAACGGCGCCGCCACCGATGAGCACCTGGTGCCCGGCCGCGGGACGCAGCCCACCGCCGAGGTGTGCCAGATGCTGGCCGGCAGCGATTTCACCGGTCATGTCGTTCTTGAGGTCACGACTTCGGAGGCGCGTACCAAGGCTGAGCGCGACGATCTGCTGACCGAATCGCTACAGTTCGCGCGCACACACCTGTTGCGCTGAACGAGACGGCCCTGAACGAGAAGGCTTAGATGACACCACGATTCGCCGACGCGATGATCCTACGGCCGCTCGATGAGCGGCCCGGCGAGTCCTCGATGAGTTTCGAAGGCAACCTCGACGACAACTGGGCGATCGGCCCGAAGATTCACGGCGGAGTCATGGTGGCGCTGTGCGCCAAAGCCGCCCGCCAGGGGTACGGGATTTCCACGGCGCATCCGGTCGCCGTCTCGGCCAACTTCCTGTCCGCCCCGGATCCCGGTCCGGTGCGGCTGATCACCACGGTGCGCAAGAAGGGCCGTCGCATCGGGCTGGTCGACGTCGAACTGGTCCAGGGGGAGCGGGCCTGTGTGCACGCGGTGGTCACCCTGGGCGATCCCGAACATGACGCCACTCCGTTGTTCTCCGGCAATCCGGTCGTCCCGGTGATGGCTCCGGAACCCCCGGCCGACGTCTTACCAATCGGGCCGGGCCATCCGGCCGCGGAGATCAACCACCTCGCCCGCGGCTGCGACATCCGGCCACTGGTGGCCGACACCCTGCTCGACGGCCAGGCCCCGGCCTTCCAGGTCTGGGCACGGCCCAGGGAGGGCGAAGTGGACGAACTGTTCGCCCTGATGTGCGGGGACATCTCGCTGCCGGTGCCCTACGCGGTGGGGCGGCGCGGTTGGGCTCCGACCGTGCAGTTGACCGCCTACCTGCGTGGTCTGCCGGCCGACGGCTGGCTGCGGGTGCTCTGCACCGCCACCCAGATCGGCCGGGACTGGTTCGACGAGGACCACACCGTCGTCGACAGCACCGGACGGATCATCGTGCAAACCAGGCAGCTTGCCCTGGTTCCGCCTGAGTAGGGTTGTCGACCATGGCCAGAATCGCATTCGTCGGCGGCGGCAATATGGGCGAGGCACTCCTTGCGGGGCTGCTTCGGTCGGGCCGGTCGGCCAAGGACATGGTGGTCGCCGAGCGGATGCCTGAGCGTGCCGCCTACCTCTCCCGGACCCACGGGGTACAGGTCACCGCGTCGATCGCCGACGCGGTGGAGAACGCCCACTACGTGATCGTCGCGGTCAAGCCCAGTGACGTCGAATCGGCGGTGGAGGCGATCGCCGCCGCCGCGTCCCGCGCCGATGGCAATGCGGTCGAGCAGGTCGTCGTCAGCGTCGTCGCCGGCGTCACCACAGCGTTCTACGAGGCCCGGCTGCCCGCCGGATCGCCGGTCGTCAGGGTGATGCCCAACGCCCCGGCGCTGGTGGGTTCCGGCGTCAGTGCGCTGGCCGGCGGCCGGTTCGCCGCCGATGCGCAGGTCGCTGCGGCCGCGGAACTCTTCGAGAGCGTCGGCGGGGCACTGACCGTCACCGAACCGCAGATCGACGCCGTCACCGCGGTGTCGGGATCGGGTCCGGCCTACTTCTTCCTGTTCCTCGAGGCGTTGATCGACGCCGGCGTCGCCATCGGTCTGACCCGTCAGGTCTCCACCGATCTGGCGGTCCAGACCATGGCGGGCTCCGCGGCGATGCTGCTGGACCGTCTGGAGGCCGATGCGGGCCAGTCGGCGGGCCGGCCGGACACCACGGCGGCCCAGTTGCGGGCGCTGGTCACCTCGCCGGGCGGGACTACTGCCGCTGGCCTGCGCGAACTGGAGCGGGGAGGGCTGCGGGCCGCCGTCCAGGCTGCGGTCGACGCCGCGAAAACACGCTCTGAGCAGCTCGGAATTACATCAGAGTAGTTCTGCAATTTCCTAAGGGATTAACAAACACCCGTCGCAACAACCCCATTGGCCACGCTATTCTCCTCGTGTATGCGCGGGGAGGGTCCAGCGGTGGGGAAGCCGCTGGAACTGCCTGCGCCTGACGGGAATGGATTGCGATGACGTCTATGAACGGGCGGGACTCCGCCGGCAAGTCGGCACGGGAGACCGGTGCTGCCGAAGGCCAGCCGAGAACGCAGTTTCTCACCGTCGCCGAAGTGGCCGCGCTGATGCGGGTCAGCAAGATGACGGTGTACCGCCTGGTTCACAACGGAGAACTGCCCGCCGTCCGCGTCGGCCGTTCGTTCCGGGTGCACGCCAAGGCCGTCCACGATCTTCTCGAGACGTCGTACTTCGACGCCGGTTAATCCAGCCGTTTTCCGTTCCGCCTGCCCACTTGGGTATGGTTGCGTCCGAAATCAAGGCGATCAAAGCTAGGTAGCGGAGTTCATGGGTTCAGTCATCAAGAAGCGGCGTAAGCGGATGTCCAAGAAGAAGCACCGCAAGCTGCTGCGTCGTACCCGGGTCCAGCGCAGAAAACTGGGCAAGTAGCCGATACGCTGGCCGCATGGATTACGGCGGCTTGGGCTCGGATGCGCCGCACTACCCGAAGGTCGTGCTGGTCACCGGTGCATGCCGTTTTCTCGGCGGTTACCTGACCGCGCGCCTTGCGCAGAATCCGCTGATCAACCAGGTCATCGCGGTCGATGCGATCGCGCCGAGCAAGGATCTGCAGCGCCGGATGGGCCGGGCCGAATTCGTTCGGGCCGACATCCGGAACCCGTTCATCGCCAAGGTGATTCGCAACAGCGACGTCGATACGGTCGTGCATGCCGCGGCAGCGTCCTACGCGCCCCGGTCCGGCGGTCGGGCCACCCTCAAAGAGCTCAACGTGATGGGCGCCATGCAGCTGTTCGCGGCCTGTCAGAAGGCGCCGTCGGTGCGACGGGTGGTGCTGAAGTCCACCTCCGAGATCTACGGATCCAATCCGCACGACCCGGTGATGTTCACCGAGGACAGCAGCAGCCGCCGCCCGCTCGGGGAGGGCTTCGCCCGGGACAGCCTCGACATCGAGGGCTATGCCCGCGGTTTGGGCCGCCGCCGTCCTGATATCGCCGTGACCATCCTGCGGCTGGCCAACATGATCGGCCCGGCCATGGACACCACGCTCGCGCGCTACCTGACCGGTCCCGTGGTGCCCACGGTGTTCGGCCATGATGCCCGCCTGCAGTTACTCCACGAGCAGGACGCCCTGGGGGCTCTGGAACGTGCCACCATGGCCGGCCGGGCCGGAACCTTCAACATCGGCGCCGACGGCATCATCATGATGTCGCAGGCCATCCGGCGGGCCGGGCGGCTGGCGCTGCCGGTGCCGACTTTCGGGATGCGTGCGGTGGACTCGTTACGCAAGGCGTCGCCCAGCACCGAGCTCAACGCCGAACATCTGGCGTATCTGAGCTACGGGCGGGTGATGGACACCACCCGGATGCGCGCTGAGCTGGGATTCGAGCCCAAGTGGACGACGCTCGGGGCGTTCGACGACTTCGTACACGGCCGGGGCCTGACCCCGATCATCGACCCGAAGTGGGTACTCTCGGCTGAGAGGCGCGCGGTCGCACTGGCCGAGCGCTGGGGAGGGAAGTAACGGTGGCGGGCGATTCCAAGGCGAAAGTCATTCCGCTGCATGGTGATTCGCGAGCGAAATCGCGCGCCGCGCAGCGTGCAGGCGTCCCGCCACGACGGCCTTCGGCCGCGAAAGCAGAATCGGCGGAGGATTCGGCCGAGCAGATCGAAGCCGTCATCCGGGAGTTCGAGCAACGCCACGCGGACTCGACCGAACCGGCCCCCAGTGAATTGGCCGCCCGTATCGCCGGTGCTGCCGACTTCCTGCGTAAACGTCTGGCCGGTGACTACGCCGTCGACGAGTTCGGTTTCGACCCGCAGTACAACGATGCCGTCGTGCTGCCGGTACTGCGATTCTTCTTCGAGAAGTGGTTCCGGGTCGACGTCAGCGGTATCGAGAACGTGCCGGCCTCAGGAGCGGCGCTGATCGTCGCCAACCACGCCGGCACGCTGCCGTTCGACGGCCCGATGCTGTCGGTCGCCGTGCACGACCACCATCCCGCGCACCGCGACGTCCGGCTGCTGGCTGCTGACATGGTCTTCGACATGCCGGTGTTCGGGCCGATCGCCCGTAAGGCCGGTCACACCATGGCCTGCACCACCGACGCCAACCGGTTACTCAGCGGCGGCGAGCTGACGGCGGTCTTCCCGGAGGGCTACAAGGGTCTGGGTAAGAACTTCCGGGACCGCTACAAGCTGCAGCGGTTCGGCCGGGGTGGATTCGTCTCGGCGGCATTGCGCGCCAAGGCCCCGATCATCCCGTGCTCGATCGTCGGCTCCGAGGAGATCTACCCGATGCTGGCCGATGTGAAGCTGCTGGCCCGGGTGCTCGGTGTGCCGTACTTCCCGGTCACGCCGTTCTTCCCGTTGGCCGGTCCGCTGGGCATGGTGCCACTGCCGTCCAAGTGGCATATCGCGTTCGGCACCCCGATCGAGACCGCCGACTTCGACGAGCACGCCGCCGATGACCCGATGGTCACCTTCGAAGTGACCGACAACGTGCGCGAGACCATTCAGCAGACGCTCTTCCAGCTGCTCGGTAAGCGCCGCAACACGTTCCTGGGCTGACGGCTGCGGCGCCTAGTTCCTACGACCTAGTGCTGCCGCCGCGATCGCGGCCACCTGGGCGTTGTCCTCTTCGTCGCCGGCGGATTCGCCGAGCATGGTCACCAGCGTCGTGATCACGGGCTTGCCGTCCTCGTCGGTGATCTCGGTGCGCAGCGTGGAGATGACCGCGCCGTGCGACTCGATCACATCCTCCAGCCAGGAGTCGAAGAACAGCTTGTCGCCGGCACAGATCGGTCGGTGGTAGGTGATCTTCTGGTCGCGGTGGATGACCCGGGCCAGGTTGATGCCGACGTCGAAGTTGCGGAAGATCTCCAGCTGTACCTGACGGCCGGGGATGGCGATGAACGTCAACGGCGCGACGACGTTCGGGTAGCCGGCCGCCCTGGCCGCCTCCTCGTCGAAGTGCAGCGGGTCCGTGGACTGGATTGCCATCGCGTACTCGCGGATCTTCTCCCGGCCGACCAGGTAGTAGTCGGGGTAGCGGAAGTGCGTTCCGATGATGTCGGCGGCGAAGGACATGGTCGATGACTTTATCAGCGCAGGCGCGCTGTTAGTCGTGCTCGTGACGGCGCGAGGCGCTACCTGATTGCGCCGCTCCGCACTCGCACTAGTCGTGCTCGTGTCGTCGCGACGCGGCTGCAGCCAGCGCACCGCCGACCGCCCCCAGTGCCAGTGCCGAGGGAACGCCGATCTTCGCCGCCTTGCGGGCGGTGCGGAAATCCCTGATCTCCCAACCCCGTTCGCGGGCCACGTCGCGCAGGTCGGAATCCGGGTTGATCGCCACCGCGGTGCCGACCAGCGAGAGCATCGGAACGTCGTTGATGCTGTCCGAGTAGGCGGTGCAGCGCTTCAGGTTCAGCCCCTCGCGCACCGCCAGTGCGCGGACCGCGTGGGCCTTGCCCAGTCCGTGCAGGATGTCGCCCACCAGCCGGCCGGTGAACACCCCGTCCGCCGACTCCGCGACGGTGCCCAGCGCCCCGGTCAGGCCCAGTCGTCTGGCGATCACCTCGGCGAGTTCGTAGGGAGTGGCGGTGACCAGCCACACCTGCTGGCCGGCATCCAGATGCATCTGGGCCAGTGCCCGGGTGCCCGGCCAGATCTTGTCGGCGAGGAACTCGTCGTAAATCTCCTCGCCGAGTCTGGTGAGTTCCTCCACCGGGCGACCCTCGGCGAAGGACAGGGCCTTGCGCCGGCCTTCGGCGACGTCGTCGCTGTTCTCCCGCCCGGTCAGCTGGAACTTGGCCTGGGCGTAGATGAACTTCCAGACGTCGCTGTAGCGGAAGTACTTGCGGGCGGCCAGGCCACGGCCGAAGTGCACCAGCGAGGATCCATGCACCAGGGTGTTGTCGACGTCGAAGAACGCCGCCGCGGTGAGATCCAGCGGGGGTGCGACGGGGCCGTCCTGGCCGGACTCGGCAGGTGACTCCGGCTCGAGCCGGGCAGCGCCGGCCAGACCCTCGACGGCCCGCTGAGCACTCGCCTCCCCGGCCTGCAGGTCCGCCGTGACGTCCGCCGTGGAGTCCTCTGGGGCCATGAGGACAGCCTATCGGGGGCGCCGTCAATCGAGGTGGGACACTTCACCGGTGACGAGTCGCCCCCGGATTCAACTGCTGACCCGCGCGAGCTGCGGCGTCTGCCGGATGGTGCATGCCAGGCTGGCCGAAATGGCTGCTGAACTGGACTTCGACCTCTCGACCACCGATGTCGACGAGGCCGCTGCGGCGGGTGACTCCGGGTTGCGGGCCGAGTACGGCGATCGTTTGCCGGTGGTGCTGCTCGACGGCCGTGAACACAGCTACTGGGACCTCGACGAGGAGCGGTTGCGGGCCGATCTCAGCGGGCGCTGAATTTGGCGCTGGACCTGCGAAGCCTTTACCGTTTCCGGTAAGTTCCACTTCTTGAACTGGAGTTCACATCCGCAAGGGAGCAGGCCGGTGATCGTGCTGTGAGCGTCCTGTTGTTCGGGGTGTCTCATCGCAGTGCCCCGGTCTCGATGCTTGAACAGCTGTCCACCGGCGAGGCGGACCAGCTCAAGCTCATCCAGCAGGTGCTGCAGTCCCCACTGGTGACAGAGGCGATGATCCTGTCGACCTGCAACCGGGTCGAGGTCTACGCGGTGGTCGACGCCTTCCATGGCGGTCTGCAGGCGATCGGTCAGGTGCTGGCCGACCACGCCGGGATGTCGATGGGCGACCTGACCAAGCACGCCTACGTCCGCTACAGCGAGGCTGCCGTCGAGCACCTGTTCGCGGTGGCCAGCGGCCTGGACAGCGCCGTGGTGGGAGAGGCGCAGATCCTCGGCCAGGTGCGCCGGGCGTACGCCACCGCCGAGGCCAACCGCAGCGTGGGGAGGGTGCTGCACGATCTGGCCCAGCGCGCGCTGGCGGTCGGCAAGCGGGTGCACTCGGAGACCTCCATCGACGCCGCCGGCGCCAGCGTGGTGTCGGTAGCCCTGCATGTGGCGGCCGAGCGGCTGTACCGGCCCGAACTCGGCCCGTCCTACACCGCGCTGGCCGGACGCTCCGCCACCGTGATCGGTGCCGGGTCGATGGGCAGCCTGGCGGCCGCGCATCTGGTCCGTGCCGGGGTGAGCCAGGTCAACGTCGTCAACCGTTCGCTGCCCCGCGCACAGCGGCTGGCCGAGAACCTCGCCGAAAAGGGCATCGATGCCCGGGCGATGACGCTGGACGAACTGCCGGCCGCCCTGGTCGGCGCGGATCTGGTGATCAGCTGCACCGGTGCGGTGCGACCGGTGGTGTCGCTGGCCGACGTCCACCATGCGCTGGCGGCCGGGCCTCGCGACGAGGTGGCCGAACCGGTGGTGTTCTGCGACCTGGGCATGCCCCGCGATATCGACCCCGCCGTCGCCGGCCTGCCCGGTGTCTGGGTGGTCGACATGGAGCGGGTGCAGCGCGAACCATCGGCACGGGCCGCTGCCTCCGACGCCGATGCGGCACGGCGGATCGTCGCGGCGGAGGTCGCCGAATACCTGCTCAACCAACGGATGGCAGAGGTCACCCCGACCGTGACGGCGCTGCGTCAGCGGGCCGCGGACGTGGTGGAGGCCGAACTGCTGAGGCTGGAGAACCGGGTCCCCGGCCTGAACGCCGGTCAGCGCGATGAGGTGGCCCGCGCCGTCCGGCGCGTGGTCGACAAGCTGCTGCACGCACCCACGGTCCGGATCAAGCAACTGGCAGGCGCGCCCGGCGGCGACACCTACGCCGAAGCGTTGCGGGAACTCTTCGAGCTCGACCCGAATGCCGTCGATGCGGTCGCTGCCGGCGGCGAGATCGCCGCGCCGGCAACGGATTCCGACGCTTGATCCGGATCGGGACCCGCGGCAGCCTGCTCGCCACCACGCAGGCCGGCACCATCCGGGACGAATTGATAGCGCGTGGCCACCCCGCCGAACTGGTGATCATCAGCACCGAGGGGGACCGCTCGCACCTGCCGGTCGCCGAGATCGGGGTCGGTGTCTTCACCGCGGCACTGCGCGAGGCGATCGCCGACTGCCGGGTCGACATGGCGGTGCACTCCTACAAGGATCTGCCCACCGCGGCCGACGACAGGTTCGTCATCGCCGCCATCCCGCCCCGGCAGGACGCCCGCGACGCACTGGTGGCGCGCGACGGCATGGTGCTGGGCGAATTGCCGGCGGGTTCGGTGATCGGAACATCGTCGGTGCGCAGGGCGGCGCAGCTTAGAGCACTGGGTCTCGGTTTGGAAATCCGCCCCCTACGAGGCAACCTAGACACCAGGTTAAACAGGGTAAGCAACGGTGATTTCGACGCCGTCGTGGTGGCACGAGCGGGTCTGGCCCGCCTCGGACGCCTCGAGGACGTCACCGAGACGCTGGAGCCGGTGCAGATGCTGCCGGCGCCGGCTCAAGGAGCGCTCGCGGTGGAATGCCGAGCGAGCGATACCGCGCTTGCGGCGCTGCTGGCGGAGTTGGACGACGCCGACACCCGCGCCGCGGTCACCGCAGAGCGTGTCCTGCTAGCCGAACTGGAGGCGGGTTGTTCCGCACCGGTGGGTGCGATCGCGGAAGTGGTCGAGTCCATCGATGATGACGGCCGCGTCTTCGAGGAGTTGTCGCTGCGGGCATGCGTGGCGGCGGCGGACGGATCCGACGTGATCCGTGCGTCGGGTATCGGCACTCCCGATCGGGCCGCGGAGCTAGGGCTCTCGGTCGCGGCGGAGTTGTTCGAACTCGGGGCACGTGAGGTCATGGCGGGGGAACGCTAGAGCGGGAGAGAGATGACGGGTCACGCGGGAGCGCGAGGGCGCAAGGCGAAGCCGGGACGCATCACGTTCGTCGGCTCGGGTCCTGGTGACCCCGGTCTGTTGACGACGCGCGCCCGGACCGTCCTGGCCAACGCCGCGCTGTTGTTCACCGATCCGGATGTGCCCGAGGCGGTTCTGAAGCTGGTCGGCTCGGAGTTGCCGCCGGCGGTCGGTCCGGCACCGGCGCCGCAGAACGCTCCTGCCGACGGTGCCGAGGCTGCGCCGGTGGTCAGCTGCGGCGCGGATATCCGGCCCGCCCTCGGCGAGCCGGCCGAAGTGGCCAAGACTTTGGTGGCCGAGGCTAAGGCCGGGGCCGACGTGGTCCGACTGGTCGCCGGCGACCCGCTGTCGGTCGACGCGGTCACCGCGGAGGTCAACGCCGTCACCCGCAGTCATCTGATGTTCGAGATCGTGCCGGGCCTGCCCGCCACGGTCGCGGTGCCGAGTTACGCGGGCCTGCCGCTGGGTTCCACCCACACCGTCGCCGACGTGCGTGGCGAAGTGGACTGGGCGGCGCTGGCCGCCGCACCCGGGCCGCTGATCCTCACCGCAACCGCCTCGCACCTGGCCGAGGCCGGCCGATCGCTGATCGAGTACGGACTGGCCGAGTCCACCCCGTGCGTCATCACCGCTGCGGGCACCACCTGCTCGCAGCGCTCGGTGGAGTCCACCCTCGGCGGTCTCACCGACCGCAACGTGCTCGGCGCCGCCGACCCGGCCGGCCCGATGGCCGGTGCAGTGGTGGTCACCATCGGCCGCACGGTGTCCAACCGTGCCAAGCTGAACTGGTGGGAGAGCCGCGCCCTGTACGGCTGGACGGTGCTGGTTCCCCGGACCAAGGAGCAGGCCGGTGAGATGAGCGATCGGCTGATCGCCCACGGCGCCACGCCGATCGAGGTGCCGACCATCGCGGTCGAACCGCCGCGCAGCCCGGCTCAGATGGAACGGGCCGTCAAGGGCCTGGTCGACGGTCGCTTCCAGTGGGTGGTGTTCACCTCCACCAACGCCGTTCGCGCGGTCTGGGAGAAGTTCGCCGAGTTCGGTCTGGACGCCCGCGCCTTCTCCGGCGTGAAGATCGCGTGCGTGGGCGAGTCCACCGCCGACCGGGTGCGGGCCTTCGGGATCAGCCCCGAGCTGGTGCCTTCCGGCGAGCAGTCCTCGATCGGCCTGCTCGACGAATTCCCGGAGTACGACGAGATTTTCGACCCGGTGAACCGGGTGCTGCTGCCGCGCGCCGACATCGCCACCGAGACGCTGGCCGAGGGCCTGCGGGAGCGCGGCTGGGAGATCGAGGACGTCACGGCGTACCGCACGGTTCGCGCGGCCCCGCCGCCGGCCGACACCCGGGAGATGATCAAGACCGGTGGTTTCGACGCGGTCTGCTTCACCTCCAGTTCGACGGTGCGCAACCTGGTCGGCATCGCCGGCAAGCCGCACGCCCGGACCATCGTCGCGTGCATCGGCCCGAAGACCGCCGAGACCGCAGCCGAGTTCGGACTGCGGGTGGATGTGCAGCCGGAGACCGCGGCGGTCGGACCGCTGGTCGACGCACTGGCCGAGCACGCCGCCCGGTTGCGCGCCGAGGGCGCGTTGCCGCCGCCGCGTAAGAAGAGCCGGCGTCGGTAAGCGTCGCGGGGCACTGGCAGCATGTCATTCCTGAGGCAGCGTCCCCGTAGGCTCCGGTCTACCCCGGCGCTGCGTCGGCTGGTCGCCGAAACCTCCTTGGAGCCAAGGCATCTGGTGTTGCCGATGTTCGTCGCCGACGGCATCGGGGAACCACGGCCGATCTCGTCGATGCCCGGGGTCGTTCAGCACACCCGGGACTCGCTGCGCCGCGCCGCTGCCGAGGCCGTCGACGCCGGAGTCGGCGGACTGATGCTGTTCGGCGTCCCCCGCGACGAGGACAAGGACGCAGACGGTTCCTGCGGAGTGCGTCCGGACGGAATCCTCAACATCGCGTTGCGTGATCTCGCCGAGGATCTCGGCGCGGCCACCGTGCTGATGGCCGACACCTGTCTTGATGAGTTCACCGACCACGGGCACTGCGGCATTTTGGACCGGGGCGGCAGGGTCGATAATGACGCCACCAACGCCCAGTACGTCAAACTCGCTGTGGCACAGGCGGAGTCGGGCGCTCACGTGGTCGGGCCGAGCGGAATGATGGACGGACAGGTGGCCGCCATCCGCGACGGACTGGATGCCGCGGGATTCGCCGACGTGGTGATCCTGGCCTATGCCGCCAAGTTCGCCTCGGCGTTCTACGGCCCGTTCCGGGAAGCGGTGGGCTCCAGCCTGACCGGTGACCGACGCACCTATCAGCAGGACGGCGGCAACGGCCGTGAGGCACTTCGCGAGATCGCCCTCGACATCGACGAGGGTGCGGACATCGTGATGGTCAAACCGGCGATGGCGTACTTGGATGTGGTGCGCGCGGCTGCCGAGATCTCGCCGGTCCCGGTGGCGGCCTATCAGGTGTCCGGCGAGTACGCGATGATCAGCGCTGCCGCGGCCAACGGCTGGATCGACCGCCGTGCCGCCGCCCTTGAGTCGTTGACCGCCATCCGCCGGGCCGGTGCCGACATCGTGCTGACCTACTGGGCGGCCGAGGCGACCCATTGGCTGAAGTGACGGGGCGGCTGAAGTGACGGGGCGGCCTGACGTGACCCGGCCGGCTGACGTCGACACCGGGTTCTGGCTCTGGTTGACCGCGCTGCCGCTGTTGATGATCGGGCAGATCTCCGAGGGCTTCGTCGCGGAGGTGCCGGGGGACCGGAAGATGGTCGTCGTCGCCACCACGTTCTTCACCGTCGGCCTCGGCGTGATCGTGCTGACCTTCCTGCTGCTGATGCGTTCCGGCTACAAGTGGTCCCGCACCCTGCTCACCGCCGGCGGGGTGGCCACCATCGTCTACACCGCCGTCACACTGCTCGGCGTGGTCCGTGACCCGATCCCGGCGGCGATCTACGCGGTGACCGGCATCATCGGTTCGGTGCTCATCGGCGGCGGCATCTACCTGCTGCATCGGCCCGATTCCCACGCGTTCTTCACCCGCTGAATAGGCTGACGTGTCATGACGACGCCCGAATCTCGCCCCGGTGTGGTCACTGCGGCGTTCTGGCTTCTGATCGTCGGTGCGGTGCTGCTGATGACCGGCGGTCTGCTGGCCGCCGCCGTCGGCTTCGACACGCTGCGCCAAGCGGCCGGCCCCTCGGTGTCGGATCAGTCCATCCGTGACTATCTGCGGCTCTACCGCGGCGCCGGCGTCCTCTTCGCGCTGGCCGCCGCCGCGCTGGCGGTCTTCGCCGTCAGGACCCGCAACCGCGATCCCCGGTCGCGTAGGGCGGCCGTGAGTCTGGGGCTGGCCATCGTCGTTCTGGTTGCCGTGGCCGCGGTGTTCGCCGGCACCCATGTGCTGGCCCTGCTGAGCATGGTCCCGATCATCGTCGGCGCCCTGTTGCTGGGCCGGCCCGCGGCGGTGGACTGGTTCACCAAATGGACGGATACGTGGGCGGAGACCGATGTCTGACGAAGTGCTGTTCTACGAACAGGGCGCCAGTTGGCGCTGGCTGCTGCTGGGCCCGATCGCGGCGGTGGCGATGTTGTTCATCCAACACGGCGCCGGAATCGGCTTCCAGCCGATCGTGCCGTTGTTTTTCCTGGTGCTGTTGTCGGGGGTCCTCTTCGTTCAGGTGAAGGCGGCCCGGATCCACACCAGCGTCGAACTCACCGCGGACAGCCTGAGGGAGGGCACCGAGGTGCTACCGCTCTCGGAGATCGTCCTGGTCTATCCGGAAACCCCGATCGCGCCGAAATCCGGCAAGGAGCTGCATGCCTGGCAGGAGGCCCGGACCCTCGGCGAACTGAAGGGAGTTCCCAAGGGGCGCACGGCGATCGGACTCAAGTTGTCCAATGGTCGCACCGCGCAGGCCTGGGCGCGCGATGACGACGACCTGCGCGAGGCACTGATCCGACTGGTGGACGGTCGGTGAACCGCGGCCGGCACATCGTGCAGCTGATCCTGGCCGCGGCAGCCGCGGCGGGTGCGGTGCTGGCCTGGCTCTCGGTGAAGAGCCTGGTGGACGTGGCCCCGGTCGCCGACGGGCAACCGGCCACCGTGTCGGTGGTCTACAACCCGCCGCTGATGGTGCTGGCCTGGCTGCTTGGGACGACGGCCGGGGTGCTGATCGTTCTGGGCGTGGCCGGACTGCGCCGCGGCCGACAACCCCTTGATGCCTATACCCCCTAGGGGTATCATTCACGTCATGACGACCACGGATCTGCACCTCACCGGGATGAGCTGCGCGTCCTGCGCGGCCCGGATCGAGCGCGGATTGAACCAACTCGACGGCGTCAACGCCTCAGTGAATTTCGCGGTCGAACAGGCCCACGTCGAGCACGGCGAACAGGTGAGCGCCGAGGATCTGATCCGGGCGGTGGAGTCCACCGGCTACCACGCCTCGGTGATCGACCACTCCGGCCATGGCGGCCACGGCGGCCACGGCGGTCATGGCGACCATGGCGGCCACGAGGATCACATGGCCCACGACCTCCCGGAAGACCAGTTGCGTGTCCGGCTCATCGGTTCGGCCGTGCTGGCCGTCCCGGTGGTGGCGCTGTCGATGGTGATGGCCTGGCAGTTCCCCGGTTGGCAGTGGCTGGTGCTGGCGCTGACCACTCCGATCGTGTTCTGGGGCGGCTATCCGTTCCACCGGGCCGCATTGAACGCTGCCCGGCATCGCACCTCCACGATGGACACCCTGGTGTCGATCGGCACGTTGTCGGCCTACATCTGGTCGGCGATCGTGGTGATCGGCGGGGGACTGGAGCACGGGCACGGGCACGTCTACTTCGAAGTCGCGGCCGCCGTGACCGTGTTCCTGTTGGCCGGCCGGTATTCGGAGGCCAAGGCCAAGCGGTCCGCGGGTGCGGCGCTGCGCGCACTGCTCTCGCTGGGGGCCAAGGACGCCACCGTGATGCGGGACGGCACCGAGGTGCTGATCCCGGCCGGCGACCTGGCGGTGGGCGATGTGATCGTGGTGCGCCCGGGTGAACGGGTGGCCACCGACGGTGTGGTGGCCGACGGCGCCTCGGCGCTGGACGCCTCCGCGATGACGGGGGAGTCGGTGCCGGTCGACGTCCGTCCCGGGGATGCCGTGCTGGGCGGCGCGGTCAACACCTACGGCCGGATTCTGGTGCGGGCCAACAAGGTCGGCGCTGATACCCAGTTGGCCCGGATGGCCCGGATGGTGGCCGATGCGCAGGGCGGCAAGGCGTCGATCCAGCGACTGGCCGACCGGGTGTCGGCGGTGTTCGTCCCCGCGGTGCTCATCGTCGCGGCGCTCACCTTGGCGGGCTGGCTGCTGACCGGGCACTCGGCGGCGGCCGCTTTCACCGCCGCGGTGGCGGTGCTGATCATCGCCTGCCCGTGCGCGCTCGGTCTGGCCACGCCCACGGCCATTCTGGTCGGCACCGGTCGTGGCGCCCAACTGGGCGTGCTGATCAAATCTCCGCAGGTGCTCGAGACCGTCGGCGGCATCGACACGGTGGTGCTGGACAAGACCGGAACCGTGACCACCGGTCAGATGAGTGTCGGTGCGATCGAACCGGCCCCCGGCGAGGACGCAGATGTGGTGCTCGCCCGCGCGGCGGCAGTGGAAGCCGCCTCCGAACATCCGGTTGCTGCGGCCATCGTGGCCGCAGCCCGCGAGCGCGGCCTGACCGTGGCGGCGGTGACCGGGTTCGCCAACGATCCGGGTAGCGGTGTCAGCGGGGTGGTCGACGGGCTCAATGTTCGGGTGTCACGTGCCGGCGACTCCGACGGACGAACCAGCGTCGCGGTGAGTTGGGACGGTGCGCACGCCCAGGAAATCCAGCGGGGCGTGATCCGGCTGGCCGACGGGGTGAAGCCGACCAGTGCCGAGGCGATCGCCGAACTCAAGGCGATGGGCATCACCCCGGTGCTGCTCACCGGAGACAACGCTGCGGTCGCCGGCCGGGTGGCTGCGGAGGTCGGCATCGCACCCGCGGACGTGATCGCCGGTGTGCTGCCCTCGCAGAAGGCCCAGGCCGTGAAGGGATTGCAGGAGGCCGGCAAGCGGGTCGCCATGGTGGGCGACGGGGTCAACGACTCGGTGGCCCTGGCCACCGCCGATATCGGCATGGCGATGGGAACCGGAACCGACGCGGCGATCGAGGCGGGTGACATCACCCTGGTGCGCGGTGACCTGCGCACCGTGCCGACCGCGTTGCGGCTGTCGGCGGCCACGCTGCGGATCATCAAGCAGAACCTGTTCTGGGCCTTCGGCTACAACACTGCGGCCATCCCGTTGGCGGCCCTGGGACTGCTCAACCCGATGATCGCCGGGGCGGCGATGGCGGCCTCGTCGGTGCTGGTCGTGCTCAACAGCCTGCGGCTGAAGCGGTTCCGCTGATCCGGCGTGCAACAAAAGACGAAATTTGTAACACTGTTTCTATGACCGAGCTCGAGCACGCCGAGATCCAAGCCGACGCCATGCCCCTGGGCCCGGATTCGCTGGTCTGGAAATACTTCGGCGATCGCCGCATCGCATTGATCGGACCGCGGCCGGCGGTGCTGCAGAACATGCTGGCCGAACTCGGCCAGGGGGTGGTCGACCACTCGGTGTTCTTCGCCGACACCGCGGCCCGGATCCGACGGTCGCTGCCGCCGATCTACCGGACCGTCTACGGCAGCGAGGAGGAGAACGCCGGCGGCCAGGTCCGGGATTTCCACACCGGCATCAAGGGCGAGATGCCTGCGGAGTTTGGCGGTGGCCGGTACCACGCCTTAGACCCCGAGACCTACTACTGGGCCCACGCCACCTTCTTCGACCAGGTTCTCTACTTCACCGACACCTTCGTGCGCCGGTTGTCGCGCGACGAGAAGGAGCAGATGTATCTGGAGTCCAAGACCTGGTATCGGCGCTATGGCGTCAGCGAGCGCCCGATGCCGGTCGATTACGCGGCCTTCGAGAAGTACTGGGACCACATGATCAACGACGTCCTGGTCGCGCATCGCACCGCCAGGTACGGGGTCGGCTACGTCACCAAGGGCTTCCCGAAGCCCAAGGGCGTCTCGGCGCCGGTGTGGAGACTCGTTGCGCCGGTGTTCAATCCGCTGGCAGCCTTCCTGACCACCGGTGGCATGCCGCCGCGTACCCGGGAGATTCTGGGACTGCCCTGGGATGATCGCAAGGAACGGCGGTATCAGCGCTTCGCCGCGCTCTGCCGCACGCCGGTGGTCAACTGGCTGTGGGATCGCGTGCCGATGAAGTATCGCTATGTCCCTTATGCCCGAGAGGCTTTCGCCCGCTATGCCTGACGCCTCCACCGAGGCGATCCTCGACGCGGCGCTCGTCGAGTTCGACCGGCACGGAATACGAAAAGTCGCGCTCGACGACGTCGCCCGTCGTGCCGGGGTCAGCCGGACCACCATCTACCGCAAGTTCGCCAATAAGGACGATCTGGTCTCCGGGGTGATCGACCGGGAGAACGCCCGGCTGTTCGCCGACATCGCCGATGAGCTGAAAAGCGCTCGCCCGCAATCGAACTACTATGTCGAGGCCTTCACCTCGGCGATCCTGCGGACCCGCCGGCATCGGGTGCTCAACCGGATGATCGCCGACGATCCTGCGCTCACCATCGAACTTGCCCGCCGGCACTATCAGGCGGCGGTGTTGCGGATCGAGCAGGCGTTGCAGGTCATCTTCCCGGCCGGCTTCGCCGACCAGATCGGGTCCGAAGCGGTGACCGAGTTGGCCGAGACCACTTGGCGCTACGCGATGATGGTCCTGTTGTTGCCGAGCGCCGAGCCGGTGGAGACGGCCGACGACATCAGGGCGTTCAGCGCCAAGCACTACCTGCCCAGCCTGCCTGAGGCGATCAGGTCACTGCCCGTGCAGCCGTAGCTGCAGTGCGCCCGGCCCGCCGGCGTCGACCAGATCGGGACAGCGATCCCGCAGCGCGCCCAACAGGCGCTGGCGCAGTGTCAGCCCGGCTGCCGGGCAGTGCTCGCAGGCGCCGCCGAGTCGCACCGTCACGGTGTCGCCGTCGCGCTGCGCGATCACGGTGCCGCCGTGCGAACGGACGAAGTCGCCCACCACGCCGACGAGCAGATCGGCGGTCACCCACTCCAGTACTTCGCCGGGCGCCGCCGCGACGGTCCACCCGGACGGGTCCGCCAGCGCATCCTGCAGTGCGCCGCGGACTTTCGCACCCAGCGCCGACCAGGACTCACCGTCGCGAAGCCACAGCCACACGGCGGAATTCTCGACCAATCCGGTGCTCAGCGTTCCGTCGGCGAACAGTGCGCCGAGTCGTCCCGGCGCCGCGGTGACCCGGCCGACGGGCAACCGGCCGGCCGGCACCACCCAGCGCACCGCTTGCGGTTCGCCGGTCACCCGCTCGGCGTGCAGGGGGATCGTCACGTCAGGGCCCGTCACGTCAGGGCCCGTCACGTCAGGGCCCGTCACGTCAGGGCTATGACGACGGCCCGTGCCGCGAAGGCCAGCACCCAGGCCAGAACGAACATGTAGCTGAACGCGATGGCCGGCCACTTCCACGAGCCGCTTTCGCGGCGCAGTACGCCGACCGTCGACATGCATTGCAAGGCGTACATGAAGAAGACCAGCAGGGCGGCGATGGTGGGCGCATCGAACAGTGCGCGGCCTGCCTGCGGGCCGTCCTGCACCTTCATGGTGCGCAGCGCCTCGGTCGGGTCCTCCGGGTCCGCCGAGGCCGCGACCTGACCCAGGGTCGCGACGAACGTCTCCCGGGCGGCCAGCGAGGACAGGATGCCGATGTTGATCCGCCAGTCGAAGCCCAGCGGTGCGAAGACCGGTTCCATCGCCCGCCCGACCGAGGCGGCATACGAGTGATCGAGGACGTAGGAGGACACCGCAGCATCATCGGAGGTGTTCACCCCGGCGGCGGCCAGTTCGGACTGGTCGCGCAACGGCAGATTGAGCAGCACCCACAGCACCCCGGTGGTCACCAGGATGATCGAGGTGACCTTGCGCAGGAAGGCCGACGCGGCCGTCCACACCTCGGCCGCAACGGTTTTCAGCCGCGGCAGCTGATACGGGGGCATCTCCATGTAGAACGGCAGCAACGTGCCGCCGCGGGAGGTGACCTTCTTGAACACCGCGGCCACCACCATCGCCGAGATCGCGCCGAAGATGTACAGACAGAACATCACTACGGCCCGCGCGCTGAACGGCCCCACCCGCTGATCGGCCGGCAGCAGCAGGCTCACCAACAGGATGTAGACCGGTAGCCGCGCCGAGCAGGTCATCAGCGGCGCGCCCATCATGGTGGCCAGGCGGTCGCGGGCCGACGGCAGCGATCGGGTCGCCATGATGCCCGGGATGGCGCAGGCGACCGATGACAGCAATGCGACGAAGGCGCGGCCCTCGAGTCCGGCCTTGCCCATCACCCGGTCCATCAGGAACGCGGCCCGGGCGAGATATCCGGTGCCCTCCAGGATGGCGATCAGGACGAACAGCAGCACGATCTGTGGCACGAAGGTCAGCACGCTGCCGACGCCGCCGATCACCGCCTCGGACAGGAATGCCGAGAGCCAGCCGATGTGGACGTGATCGGCCACCAGACCGCCGAGCCAGCCGAAGAACGCGCCGACGGCGTCCTGCAGCGGTGCCGCGACGGTGAAGATGGTCTCGTAGAAACCGAACATCGTCAGCAGGAACACGATGGTGCCCAGCACCGGGTGCAGCAGCACCGAGTCGATCCGGTCGGTGCGCTGATCCACCTTGGGCAGCTGGTAGCCGGAGGAGTCCAGCACCGAGTCGACCCAGGCGGTCACCTCGGCCGGGTCGGTGGGTGGGGGCACCACCGGCGCGGTCCACGAATCCAGGCGGGCCATCACATGGCGCAGGTCGGCCAGTGCGTCACGGTGGCCGGCGACCGCGGTCACCACCGGAACTCCGAGCGCGCGGGTGAAGGCGGCCACGTCGAGCTTGCCGTGCCGGCGGGCCAGGTCGTCGGTGAACGTCAACACCACACAGGTCGGCAAGCCGGTCTGCTGCAACTGGGCGAACAATCCCAGCGAGCGGCGCAGGGTGGTGGCGTTGAGCGTCACCAGAATCGCGTCCGGAACGTCCACCCGCACGTTGTGGTGGTCGGTGTCGAGGACGTCGACGACGATCTGCTCGTCCGGGCTGATCGGGTCGAGGCTGTAGGTGCCGGGTAGGTCTTCGAGAACGGCCACGTTCGGGACGCCGTCCTTCTCACCCAGCCGGACCCGGCCCTCGTAGCGGGAGACCGTGACGCCCGGGTAGTTGCCGGTCTTGGCATGCAGTCCGGTCAGTGCGTTGAACAGGGTGGTCTTGCCGGAGTTGGGGCTGCCGACGACGGCGAACCGGGTCAGGCTGGGATCCGTCGCGATGGCGCCGCCACCGGTGCCGCAGTGCCCTTCGACGGTCATGAGGGCCCCTCGACGGTCACTGGACGGGCTCCACGTGGATTGCTTTGGTCTGGGTGGTGCGCAGGGCGATCTCGTAATCGCCGACCCGGAAGATCACCGGGTCGCGCATCGGGGCGCGGCGCACCATCGTCACCTCGATACCGGGCACCAGGCCCAGATCGAACAGCCGCCGGGCCGTGCTGGGTTCGACCCCGTCGCCATAGCCGACCACAGTGGCGCGCTGGTCGCGGCGCAGATCGGCGAGTGTCATCCCGGCTCCGGCCGCCGCACCGGACGACAGCCGGCGCTGGCGCATCTGATCCGACACCGAGGACACGAAGTTAGGGTAGCTTAACCAACCCGCCGGACCCGCGGGGTTCCACCTAGCGGAACCGCACCCTGTCGTCGACCGGCCCGTCGCGGCTGGGAGACTGGAGCCATGAGCGCGCCCTCCACCGTCTCGGCGAAGCTGTTCGCCGAGGCCTGCGCCGTCATCCCCGGCGGGGTCAACTCCCCGGTCCGGGCTTTCAACTCGGTCGGCGGCACGCCGCGCTACATCAGTTCGGCGCAGGGTTGCTGGCTGACCGACGCCGACGGCAACCGCTACGTGGACCTGGTCTGCTCCTGGGGACCGATGATCCTGGGTCACGCCCATCCGGCGGTGGTCGAGGCGGTCCAACGGGCAGCCGCGAACGGATTGTCGTTCGGGGCGCCGACGGCCGGCGAGACCGACCTGGCCGCTGAGATCATCGCCCGGATGAAGCCGGTCGAGCGGGTCCGGTTGGTCAACTCCGGCACCGAGGCGACCATGAGCGCGGTACGACTGGCCCGCGGCTTCACCGGCCGCGCCAAGGTGATCAAGTTCTCCGGCTGCTATCACGGTCACGTCGATGCGCTGTTGGCCGACGCCGGATCCGGGGTCGCCACCCTGGGTCTGCCGTCCTCGCCCGGAGTCACCGGTGCCACCGCCGCGGACACGATCGTGCTGCCCTACAACGACGTCGCCGCGGTGGAGGAGTCCTTCGCGAAGTTCGGCGAGACCATCGCCGCGGTGATCACCGAGGCCTGCCCGGGCAACATGGGCGCGGTGGCTCCCCTGCCCGGCTTCAACGCCGCGCTGCGCCGGATCACCGCCGAACACGGCGCCCTGCTGATCAGCGACGAGGTGATGACCGGCTTCCGGATCAGCCGATCCGGTTGGTACGGAGTAGATCCCGTCGACGCCGACCTGTTCACCTTCGGCAAGGTGATGAGCGGGGGACTGCCGGCCGCGGCGTTCGGCGGGCGTGCCGACGTGATGGAACGGCTGGCCCCGCTGGGTCCGGTGTATCAGGCTGGAACGCTGTCCGGGAACCCGGTCGCGGTGGCCGCCGGCCTGGCCACCCTGCGGCACGCCGACGCCGCGGTGTACTCCGCACTGAACGCCAACGCCGACCGGCTGGCCGGCCTGCTCGCCGACGCCCTGGCCCCCACCGGCCTGGCGCATCAGGTGGCGCGCGCCGGGACCTTCCTGTCGGTGTTCTTCGCCGATGATCCCGTCACCGACTTCGCCGCCGCCCGGGCCAGCGAGACCTGGCGTTTCCCGGCCTTCTTCCACGCCCTGCTCGACGGCGGCGTGTACGCACCCCCGAGCGCATTCGAAACCTGGTTCGTCTCAGCGGCTCTCGACGACGCGGCCTTCGAACGGATCGAGGCGGCACTGCCCGCCGCGGCCCGTGCAGCAGCGGAGGCCAAGCAGCCATGACCCGCAACCCACCTGGAGGGCCGGCAGCGAGCGGCCGGACCGTCGTGCACGTGATGCGCCACGGCGAGGTGCACAACCCGGAGGGAATCCTCTACGGGCGCCTGCCCGACTACCACCTCTCGGAGCGGGGCCGGGCCCAGGCGCAGGCGGTCGCCGACTGGCTGGCCCGGCACGACATCACCTATGTCGTCGCCTCGCCGCTGGAACGGGCGCAGGAAACCGCCGCGCCGATCGCCCGGAATCACGGGCTTGCCGTGGACGTCGACGAAGACCTCATCGAGTCGCACAACGTCTTTCAGGGCGAGCGGGTCTCGCCGGGGGATGGCGCCCTGCGCGACCCGCGCAACTGGTGGCATCTGCGCAACCCGAAAAGGCCGTCCTGGGGAGAGCCCTACGCGGAGATCGCCGTCCGGATGCGGGCCGCCGTCGAGCGGGCCCGGATCAAGGGCGAAGGTCATGAAGCGGTGTGCGTCAGCCACCAGCTTCCGGTCGAGACGCTGCGTCGGGCGATGACGGACAAACCGCTGCATCACTTCCCGACCCGCCGGATGTGCAACCTGGCCTCGGTCACCTCCTTCTATTTCAACGGCGACGACTACGTCGGCTGGGGATATCAGGAACTCGGCGGACGGTGAAGCGGCTGCTGGCAGTGCTGGTAACGGCGGCGGCGTGCGTGGCCGGTTGTTCCACCGGTGACGACGCGGTGGCCCAGGGCGGCACCTTCGAATTCGTCGCCCCGGGCGGCAAGACCGACATCAGCTACGACCCACCGGCCAGCCGGGGCAAGCCCGGTCCGCTGTCCGGGCCGGACCTGCTCGATCCGGCCAGGACCATCTCGCTGAACGACTTCGCCGGCAAGGTGGTGGTGATCAACGTCTGGGGACAGTGGTGTGGACCGTGCCGCGCCGAGATCGCCCAGTTGCAGAAGGCCTACGACCAGACCCGTGATCTCGGTGTGGCATTCCTCGGAATCGACGTGCGCGACAACGACATCGACGCCCCGCGTGACTTCGTCAAGGACCGCAAGGTGACCTTCCCGTCCATCTACGACCCGGCGATGCGGACCATGATCGCCTTCGGCGGCAAGTACCCCACCACGGTGATCCCATCGACGGTGGTGCTCGACCGCGAACACCGGGTGGCCGCAATTTTCCTGCGTGAACTGCTCGCCGAGGATCTGTTGCCGGTGGTGCAACGACTGGCCGCCGAACCGGCCCCGGGTAAATCGTGACCGGTTTCGCCGAGACCGCCGCCGCAGGGCCACTGCTGGTCGCGCTCGGACTGTGCGTGCTGGCCGGGTTGGTGTCATTCGCCTCGCCGTGCGTCGTGCCCCTGGTCCCGGGCTACCTGTCCTATCTGGCCGCGGTGGTCGGGGCGGATGACGCCGCAAGCCGGCGCTGGCGGGTAGCCGGATCGGCACTGCTCTTCGTTGCGGGGTTCACCGCGGTCTTCGTGCTGGGCACCGTTGCGGTGCTCGGCATGACCAGCGCGCTGATCACCAATCAGGTTGTGCTGCAACGTATCGGTGGTGCGATCACCATCGTCATGGGGCTGATCTTCATCGGGTTCTTCCCCGCGCTGCAACGGCAGGCCCGGTTCGAGCCGCGCCGGTGGGCCGGCCTGGCCGGCGCGCCACTGCTCGGTGCGGTGTTCGCGCTCGGCTGGACGCCGTGCCTGGGTCCGACCCTGACCGGGGTGATCGCCGTCGCATCGGCCACCGACGGATCCGACGTGGCCCGCGGAGTTGCGCTGGTGCTGGCCTACTGCCTGGGCCTGGGCATCCCGTTCATCGTGCTGGCACTCGGATCGGGCTGGGCGGTCAACGGTTTCGGCTGGCTGCGCCGGCACACCCGGGCCATCCAGGTGTTCGGCGGGTTGCTGCTGATCGCGGTCGGAACGGCCCTCGTGACCGGATTGTGGAACGAGTTCATCTCCTGGGTGCGCGACGCCTTCGTCAGCGACGTCAGGCTGCCGATCTGATGATCCTGATCCGCAACCTGTGGCGTGCGCTCACCTCGATGGGCACCGCATTGGTGCTGCTGTTCCTGCTCGCCCTCGGCGCCGTCCCCGGTGCGCTGCTGCCGCAGCGCAGCCTGAACGAGTCCAAGGTGGCGCAGTATCTGGGCGCCCATCCGGTGATCGGTCCATGGCTGGACCGGCTCCAATTGTTCGACGTGTTCTCCAGTTTCTGGTTCACCGCCATCTACGCGCTGCTGTTCGTGTCACTGGTGGGTTGCCTGACCCCGCGGATCATCGAGCACGTCCGGACCCTGGGCTCCACACCGATTCCGGCGCCGCGGAACCTGAGCCGGCTGCCGAAGAACGCCGCACTCACCGTCACCGGCACCGCTGAGCAGGTGGCCGCGACGATCTCCGGACAGTTGCGAGGCTGGCGTCGGACCACCCGGCAGGACGGCGATGTCACCGAGGTGTCCGCGGAGAAGGGCTACCTGCGCGAGTTCGGCAATATCGTCTTCCACTTCTCGCTGCTCGGTCTGCTGGCCGCCATCGCCGTCGGCAAGCTGTTCGGGTACGAGGGCAACGTGATTGTCATCGCCAACGGCGGCCCGGGATTCTGCTCGGCCTCACCGGCGGCCTACGACTCGTTCCGGGCCGGCAACAAGGTCGACGGCACCTCGCTATACCCGATGTGTGTGCGGGTCAACGACTTCCAGGCCGGATACCTCAACACCGGGCAGGCCACGTCGTTCGCCGCCAATATCGACTATCAGGCCGGCGCCGATCTCGCGTCCGGAACCTGGCGGCCGTACCGGCTGGAGGTCAATCACCCGCTGCGCGTCGGCGGAGACCGGGTCTACCTGCAGGGCCACGGTTATGCGCCCACCTTCACGGTGATCTTCCCCAACGGGGAGAAGCGAACTCAGACCGTGCAGTTCCAGCCGGACAATCCGATGACGCTGCTGTCCTCGGGCACGGTGCGGGTGGACCCGCCGGCCGGCCTGTATCCGGACGACGAGCGTCGCAAGCACCAACTGGCCATCACCGGTCTGTTCGCGCCGACCCAGCAGATGGACGGCAAGCTGTTGTCGTCGAGCTTCCCGGACATGCGGGACCCGGCGGTGGCCATCGACATCTATCGCGGGGATGCCGGTCTGGACACCGGCAAGCCGCAGTCCCTGTTCAGAATCGATCCCACCCTCATCGAGCAGAAGCGGCTCACCAAGCTCAAGCGGGTCAACCTCGGGCTGGGCAAGGACGTCCGCCTCGATGACGGCACCGTGGTGCGCTTCGACGGCGCCACCCCGTTCGTCAACCTCCAGGTCTCGCACGATCCGGGCCAGGTGTGGGTGCTGGTGTCCGCCCTGTCGATGATGGCCGGGCTGCTCGTCTCGCTGGTGGTGCGGCGGCGCCGGGTCTGGGCACGGATCACCGGCTCCGCTGACCCGGGTACGGTGAATGTCGAACTGGGCGGCTTGGCCCGCACCGATAATTCCGGTTGGGGCGGCGAGTTCGAGAAGCTCACCGCGGTCCTGCAGGAGAAGGCGTGAACACTCACATAGATATCGGCCTGTCCCGTTACTCGGACTGGGCCTTCACCGGGTCCGTCGTGGTGCTGGTGCTCGCCCTGATGCTGCTCGCCGTTGAACTGGCCTCCAGTCGGGGGCGCCGGGTCGAAGAGCGCGAACTGGTTCCGGCCGGGGCGATGAGCGCTGGACCGATGAGCACTGGTGCCGACCGCCCCGGTGTGGTGGTCGACGCCGGCGCGCGGCCGCTGGCCGAACGGATCGGCGGCTCGGGCCTGGCGTTGGTTTACGTCGGCATCGCGCTGTTGTTCGCGTGCATCGTGTTGCGCGGCCTGGCCACCTCGCGGGTGCCGTGGGGAAACATGTACGAGTTCATCAACCTGACCAGCTTCTGCGGCCTGATCGCCGGCGCGGTCGTGCTGCGCAAGCCTCAGTACCGGGCGCTGTGGGTGTTCGTCCTGGTGCCGGTCCTCATCCTGCTGACCGTGTCGGGCAAGTGGCTGTACGCCAACGCCGCTCCGGTGATGCCGGCGCTGAAGTCCTACTGGCTGCCGATCCACGTCTCGGTGGTCAGCCTCGGGTCCGGGGTGTTCCTGGTCTCCGGGGTGGCCAGCATCCTGTTCCTGCTCAAGCTCTCGAAGTTCGCCGAACCGTCAGCCGACGGAGTCCTGGCGCGCGTGGTGTCCCGGCTGCCCGACGCGCAGACCCTGGACCGGATCGCCTACCGCACCGCCATTTTCGCGTTCCCGGTGTTCGGTTTCGGCGTGATCTTTGGTGCGATCTGGGCCGAGGAGGCGTGGGGCCGCTACTGGGGTTGGGACCCCAAGGAGACGGTGTCCTTCATCACCTGGGTGATCTACGCGGCCTACCTGCACGCCCGGTCCACGGCCGGCTGGCGGGACAAGAAGGCGGCCTGGATCAACGTCGTCGGCTTCGTGGCGATGGTCTTCAACCTGTTCTTCATCAACCTGGTGACCGTCGGCCTGCACTCCTACGCCGGCGTCAACTGATCTTTCGGAGGAAGTCCGGATCGTCGTCGGGTCCGATGACCCGGGTGGTGGGCCGATGGGCTTGCGCGCGGACGGCCCGCAGGCCGACATAGGTCAGCACCGCGATAATGACGATGAGCAGCAGGTAAAGCACTCCCGAACCTCCTGTGAACGAATATACGCGCGTCGGTAGGCTCTGCGCCGTGACCGAGAACGAGGCGGACGGCAAGACCGGCCGGATGGTGCGCGACGTCGTCATCTACACCCTGGCGCGGCTGGTCCTGGTGATCGCGCTGACGGCGGCGATCTTCTACGGCGCGCACCTGCTGGGTATCAGCGATATGCCGATCGCGGTGGCGCTGTTGTTCGGGATCATCGTGGCGCTGCCGCTGGGGATCTGGTTGCTGGGCCCCCTCCGTCGCCGCGCCACCGCGGGCATCGCCGAGGTCGACGCACGCCGGCGGCGCGACCGCGAGCAGCTCGAGGCCCGACTGCGCGGCGAGACAGACTGACCGCGCGGCACGACGTTCCGGACTAGCTGCGCTTCCAGGCGTCGACTTCGATCTCCACCAACATCATCGGATCGACCATCGTCACACCGGCGACCATGGTGGCGGCCGGCCGGATGTGGCCGAACACCTCACCGTGAGCCTTGGCCGCCGCGTCGATGTCCGAAGCGTTGACCAGATACACCCGCGACCGCACCACGTCGGCCAGTTCATAGCCCACCTGAGCCAGCGCGGGGGCGATGACCTCGTTGAGGGCCACCAGGGTCTGACCGTAGGCGTCGCCCGGATGTTTCACCTCCCCGCCGATGCTTGCGGTGGAGCCCGAGACATGGACGTAGTCGCCGGCGACCGTGGCCCGGGAATAGCCGATGGAGGCCTCCCACGGGCTGCCGCTCGAGATCAGTTTGTCTGCTGCCATCGTCGTCTCCTCAGTCTGTCGGTCAGAACATCATCAGCGCGGCCGCCACCATCAGCGACCACACCAGCATGGTCAGCCCGGTGTCGCGCAACACCGGGATCAGCTCCCGGCCGCCCTTGCCGGACCGGACCGGATTCGCGGCGCGCAGCGCCAGTGGCGCCGCCAGCAGGCCTGCTGCACACCACGGCGTCGCGGCCATCAGCGTCAGCGTGAGAACGCCGGCCAGCATCAGCAGCGACTGGTAGAGAACCCGGGTGCGGGCATCGCCAAGCCGGACCGCCAGGGTCACCTTGCCGGAATCGGTATCGGTGGGAATATCGCGAAGGTTGTTGGCCACCAACACCGCTGACGACAGTGCGCCGGTGGCGACCGCCAGGGTCAGGCCCACCCAGTCCACTCGCTGCGCCTGAGTGAACTGGGTGCCCAGCACGGCGACCAGACCGAAGAACACGAAGACCGCGACCTCGCCGAAGCCGGCGTAGCCGTACGGCCGGGAGCCGCCGGTGTAGAGCCACGCACCGGCGATGCACGCCGCCCCGACAGCGATCAGCCACGGTGCGCTCAGCACGGCCAGCGCCAGACCGGCGACGGCCGCCACCGTGAGGCTGACGATCGCGGCAGTGAGCACCGCGCGCGGCGCGGCGATTTTCGAGCCGACCAGCCGCAAGGGCCCGGCCCGCTCATCGTCGGTGCCGCGGATGCCGTCGGAGTAGTCATTGGCGTAGTTGACGCCGACGATCAGGGCCAGCGAAACCGCCAGCGCCAGAAGCGCTTTCCACCACACCGCTCCGTGCAGCCAGGCGGCCGCACCGGTTCCGGCGATCACCGGGGCGACCGCGTTCGCCCACGTGCGCGGGCGTGCCCCTTCGATCCACTCGGCGACGGTGGCCATCAGTGGTTCGCCAACTCGAGCACGAGGTTGATGGTGGAGGCCAGGATGACCGCGCCCAACAGGAACGAGACCAGGGCCTGCCCGAGCACCGATCCCCGCATCCGCGGGCTGGCCAGGTCGGTGTCGGACACCTGATAGGTCATCCCGACGGTGAACGCGAGATACGCGAAATCCTTGTAGCAGGGCTGGTAGTGCTCGGTCTCCTGGTGGTAGCTGATCGCCTCGGGACGGTCGTCGGTGTAATACAACAATGCGTAACGCATGGAGAACGCCGTGTGGATGGCGAACCACGATGCGATCACGCTGAGCACCCCGATGAGTGCCTCGCCCAGATGCCGCTCGGCGCCGGAGGTGGCGGCCAGCAGATAGCCCACCCCGGCGATGCCGGCCAGGCTGGCGGTCAGCACGATGGCGTGCGACAACCGCGGGTTGCCGTCCTCATGCCGTTGGTGCACGTGGTCGATGGTGCGCTTGCCGTTCATCGGCAACAGGATCGACCAGGTCCAGACCAGGTAGATGGCGGCCGCCGCGATCCATCCCACCGCGGGCGCGAAATGCCACTCCTGGCGCGTCATCCCGACCAGTACGGCGGCCAGGACCCCGAAAGTCAGGGCCACGCTTATCCGGAGCATCCCCCAGAGACTAATGACTGGGCCGAGGGGCGTAATACTGGGCTGATGAAGACCCAGATCTGCGATCAGTTCGGCATCGAGTTCCCCCTCTTCGCCTTCAGTCATTGTCGCGACGTCGTCGCAGCAGTTACCAATGCCGGCGGGTTCGGCGTGCTCGGCGGTGTCGCCTTCCGGCCGGACCAGCTCGAGCAGGAGCTGTGCTGGATCGACGACCACGTCGGCGGCAAGCCCTACGGTGTCGACATCATCGTTCCGGCCAAGTTCGAGGGCAAGGGCGAGAACCTGTCCAGAGAGCAGCTCGCCGAACGCATCCCGGCCGAGCACCGGGATTTCATCAACCAGTTGCTGGCCGACCATGACATCGAGGTCGAGGAACTGCGGGTGGCCTCCTCAGCACTGTCCGGTGACACCGGTCAGAGCCTGCTCGAGGTTTCGCTGAACCATCCGATCAAGATGATGGCCAATGCGCTGGGCGTGCCGCCGGACTACATGATCGCGGCCGGCAAGGAGCGTGGTATCCCGGTGGCCGCGCTCGTCGGCGCCAAGGAACACGCCATCAAGCAGGTCCAGGCGGGCGTCGACCTGATCGTGGCGCAGGGCACCGAGGCCGGCGGCCACTGCGGTGAGGTGAGCACCCTGGTCCTGATTCCGGAGGTGCTGGACGCGATCGCGGAGATCCCGGGCGGGCGCGATGTGCCGGTGCTGGCCGCCGGCGGGATCGTGACGGGTCGGCAGATGGCGGCCTGCGTCGCGATGGGCGCCGCCGGCGCCTGGACCGGTTCAGTGTGGCTGACCACCGAGGAGGCCGAGACCGAGCCGCACACCAAGCAGAAGATGCTGGCTGCGTCCTCGCGCGACACCGTGCGTTCAGCCGGCCGCACCGGCAAGCCGTCCCGGCAGTTGCGCTCCGACTGGACCGACGCCTGGGCGCCGAACCCGGGCGGCCGCCAGCCGCTGGGTCTGCCACTGCAGGCGATGATCGCCGAACCGGCGCTGCGCCGAATCGACCGGCTGGCCGGCAACGGACACCCCGGCGCGCAGGCGCTCGCGACGTATTTCGTCGGGCAGGGCGTCGGGCTGATGAACAAGATCAAACCGGCCCGCGAGGTGGTGTTGGAGTTCATCGAGGATTACGTCGCCGCGGCCGAGCGGCTGTCCGGCACGCTTGAGGAGTGATTTGCGGAATCAGTGGTTTCAGAAGCCGATTTCTGCTGAATCCGTGAAAATAGTATGAATCTTCGGCTGAATTGGACTTCCTGAGACGCTCCTGCGATCATTGTGGCCATGGAAAATACTGTGAAATCCGTCCTCAAGACGGCCGGCGCAGCTTTCGCTCTCAGCATCGGTGCCGTTGGTTTCCTCGGCGGAGCGATCGCGCACGCCAGCAGCAGCCACGAGTCCAACGCCGACGTGAAGGTGAGCACCACCCCGCCCACGATGAAACTCGTCGGCTCGACCGATGAACAGATCCGGACCACCGGTATTCAGGGTGTTCTCGAAGAGTCGGATCAGTGCACCGACACCTCGACGGTCAAGGTCGATTGCGTAACCCCGTCCCCGGAGTCGACCCCGCAGTTCAAGGCCAAGTAGTCCTCAGTCGACAGGCGGCCCGTCCCGGTTCACCCGGGGCGGGCCGTTTTGGCCTCCGGGTCGCCCGATCGGTGCGGAAACCGCGCAGACCGCGCACTCGCGGGTGTGCCCGGAAGGGACGAGTTGGGGACCCGGCTACTCGGCGGCGAGCGGTAGCCGCACTTCGAAACGCGCGCCGGTGGGCAGATTGCGCGCCGACAGCGTGCCGCGGTGTGCCCGCACCAGACCGGACGCGATCGCCAGGCCCAGTCCCGATCCGCTGGGCAGTGACGAGTCCGACCGCGGCACCCGGTCGTTGGATCCGCGATAGGCGATGTCGAATACCCGCGGTAGGTCGGTGTCGGAGATGCCGACCCCGGTGTCATCCACCCGGACCCACGCCCCGTCCGCGTCGGCGCCCATCGACAGCGACACCCTGCCGCCGGGCGGAGTATGGGCGATCGCGTTGGCGACCAGGTTGGACAGCACCCGGACCAGTGCCCGGTCGCTGCCGATCACCCGAATGGGCGTCGGTGGAAGGTCAACGACCAGAATCACTCCAGCGCGTTCGGCGGAGATGTGATGGATGTTGCGCACATCGTCCAGCACCTCGTCGAGTGCGACCCGCTCGTAGGGTGCGGTGACGGCGCCGGCATTGATCTTGGAGATCTCGAACAAGTCGTCAACCATTTCGGAGAGCCGGATGCTCTCCTGCTCAATCCGTTTGGCCTGGGACTGCGCCTCGTCCTGGGTGACCACGCCGTCGGCGATCGCCTCGGACAGCGCCCGGATCGCGGCCAGTGGGGTGCGCAGGTCATGGCTGACGAAGGCGACCAGTTGCCGACGGGATTGTTCGGCCGTCCGTTCGACGTCCTGGATCTCCCTCTCCCACACCATTCTTCGAGCCAGATAGCGGGCGAGCAGCACCGCAGCGGGCAGGGTCACGACCGCGACGATCGCCAGAACCAGGGCCACCGCGTGGAAGGTGCCCTGGGTCATGAATCGACTCGCGAAGAACACCCCGGCCAGCGTCGCCAGGGTGGGAATGAGAACCAGGGCCACCATGCTGAAGGTCAGCGACCAGGATCGGGCCAGCCGGATCACCAGGCCGCCCAGTAGCACCACCGGCACGGAGGCGCCCAGTGCCAGTAGGGCCATCTCCATCAGTTCATGCGGAGTCAGTGTCGCCCCGCCACAGATAGCCGCGGCCCCACACCGTCTGGACGCGGTGGTGGTCGCCGAGCTTGGACCGTAACCGCTTCACGTGCACGGTCACCGTCGACAGATCGCCGAAGTCCCAGTTCCACACCCGCTGCAGCAATTCCTCCCGGGAGAACACCACGTCGGTGTGGGTCAGGAAGAACAGCAGCAGGTCGAACTCCCGGTTCGTCAGGCCGACCGGTGCGCCGGCGACGGTGACCGCGCGGGCCGCCGTCGACACCGACAACTCTCCGACGGAGATCTCCAACGGCACTGCGGTCGGTGCGGCCGGCACCCGGCGCAGCACCGATCGGACCCGCAACGCCAACTCGCGCGGGCTGAAGGGTTTGGTCAGGTAGTCGTCGGCGCCGGCCTCCAGACCGGCGATCCGGTCGTCCTCCTCGCCCAGGGCGGTCAGCAGGATCACCGGAATGCTGTAGTCCCCGCTCTGGCGCAGTGTCCGGCACAGCGACAATCCGCTCGGCCCGGGCATCATCACGTCGAGCACAGCCAGGTCGATCCGTTCGGTGCCCAGCACTCGCAATGCCTCGCTGCCGTCACCGGCCACCCGGACCTCGAGCCCGTCGCGTTCCAGGTAGCGCCGGACGACGTCACGGACCACGACGTCGTCATCGGCGATCAGCACCCGCGGCGTCATGATTGCGAGCCTAACCAGATTCGCCGGAACGGGTCCGGCCCGAACCGTTGGGCAAGCGCGCGACGGTTCAGCTTGCCGATGCCGTGCCGCGGAAGCTCAGTGACGACGTGCAATTCCCGAGGCGCGGCGGTGCGGTCCAGCGATACCGCGACGAAGTCCCGGAGTTCCTCCAGTGTCGGCGCCGGCCCGGTCACAACAATTGCGGCCACCACCCGCTGACCCAGCCGGTCGTCGGCAACCCCGAACACCGCACAGTCGGTGACCGCAGGGTGTCGGGACAGAACCGCCTCCACGATCGTGGGCAGCACCGTCAGTCCGCCCGTGCTGATCGCGTCGTCAATCCGGCCCAGCACCGATAACCGGCCCGAATCATCAACAGCGCCAACATCATCGGTGCGAAACCAGCCGGGTTCGGTGAACGGATCCGGCTGCGTGGGATTGCGGTAACCCTTCGCCAGGGTGCAACCACCGATCGAGATGCGGCTGTCCTCGGAGTCGATGCGTACCTGGACCCCGTCCAGCGGCAGACCGTCGTAGACGCAGCCGCCGGCCGTCTCGCTGGAGCCGTAGGTACGCACCACCGCGATCCCGGCGTCGGATGCCGCGGCCAGCACCGGCGCAGGGGCCGGGCCGCCGCCGAGCAGCACCGCGTCGAGTTCGGCCAGCGCCGCGGCGGCGGCCGGTTCCGCGAGCGCCTTCGCCAACTGGGTGGCCACCAGCGAGGCATAGCGGCGGCCTGAGCCCATGTCGCCGACCGCGGCAGGTAGTGCGGTGACGTCGAAGCCGGCGGACAGGTCGAGTTCGGCCGGCACCGTGCCGGCCAGCGAACTGCGGACAAGCACCTGCATCCCGGCGATGTGGTGGGCAGGCAATGCCAGCAGCCAGGTTCCCGGCCCGCCCAGCCGGTCATGGGTGGCCGAGGCGCCGGCGATCAGGGCCGCGGCGGTGAGCATCGCGCCCTTCGGGGTGCCGGTGGTGCCGGAGGTGGGGATGACCAGGGCGACGTCGTCGTCGATCTCCTCGCCGACCCGTAGGCCCCGGGTCAGCAGTTCGCTCTCGCGGAGGTCGCCGGACGGGATCGGAACCACCGGAGCATCGCGGCCGTCCAGCACGCCCTCAAGGGCCGCCAGCAGGGACAACGCCGACGGGCCGGGGGGAATGGCGAGCGCGCGCAGGGTGGCGATCGGCGGGGTCCTCTCATGGATTCCTGAACCCAAGCTAGACGGCGCAGGGCCGTTAGGCCCCAATGCGGAAGGTTTATTGGTCAAACGCGTCCCTCTGACCCCACAATGAGCGGCATGGGTTCGGAGACGGTCATTCTGCTGCTGTTGATCGTGACAGCGCTGGCCTTCGATTTCACAAACGGGTTCCATGACACCGGCAACGCGATGGCCACCTCGATCGCGACCGGGGCGCTCAAGCCCAAGACCGCGGTGACCCTGGCCGGCATCCTCAATCTGGTCGGCGCTTTCCTGTCGGTCGAGGTCGCGGCCACGGTGACCAAGGACGTGCTGAAGATCCAGGACACCAAGACCGGCGTGCTGCTGCCGTCCGTCGACGCCAACCTGGGTCTGCTGATCATCTTCGCCGGCCTCATCGGCGGCATTCTGTGGAACCTGCTGACCTGGCTCTTCGGAATCCCGTCGAGTTCGTCGCACGCGTTGTTCGGCGGCCTGGTGGGCGCGGGTCTGGCCGCCCTGGGCGTCGCCGGGGTCAACTGGAACGGATTGACCCAGAAGATCCTCATCCCGGCGGTGGCCTCCCCGGTGATCGCCTGCCTGGTGGCGACCTGCGGAACGTGGCTGGTGTTCCGGATCACCCGCGGCATGCAGCAGGAACGCCGGGACCGTGGGTTCCGGCGCGGACAGGTCGCCACCGCCTCGCTGGTCGCACTCGCCCACGGCACCAACGACGCGCAGAAGACCATGGGCGTGATCGCGCTGGCGCTGTTGACCACCGGGCACCTGACCGGTGACGTCAAGAAGGACGGCCTGCCGTTGTGGATCATCGCCTCGTGTGCGCTGGCCATCGGGCTGGGCACCTACATCGGCGGATGGCGGGTGATCCGGACCCTGGGCAAGGGACTGGTCGAGATTGAAGCGCCGCAGGGCCTGTCCGCTGACGCCTCCTCGGTGGCCATCATCCTGACCTCCAGCGTGGCCGGAATGGCGTTGTCGACGACCCACGTGGCCACCGGCTCGATTCTGGGCAGCGGCGTGGGCAAGCCGGGCGCCGAGGTGCGCTGGTCGGTGGCCGGCCGGATGGCGGTCGCCTGGCTGATCACCCTGCCGTTGGCCGGGTTGGCGGGAGCCCTGACCTTCTGGATCGGCCACGGCATCGGGACGGTGAGTTCCGAGTTGGTCGGCAGCATCGTGATCTTCGCGATCCTGGTCGCTCTGTCCGGATACATGTGGTGGCGGGCCCAGCAGCACAAGGTCGACCATTCCAACGTGACCGCCGACTGGGATGCGACGACGAACTCCGTGGTGCCCGCCGATGTCCGCGAAGCGGCGCGGCAGCGCCGGAAGTCGGCGTGAGGGAGACGCGATGATGCATTACCTGGAGGCCTCGCTGCGTGTGCTGCTGGTGGGTCTGGTCCTGGGCGCTGGGTTGCCCGCGCTCTTCGCGATCGGCGTCCGGACCTACTCGGCCGGTGGCGGCGGTGAACTGCGCGCTCCGAATCCGGCCCTCAAGGCAGCCGGCCTACTGCTGATCGCCTTCGTGGCGGCGGTGATCCTGGTGGCGATCCTCTGGATCACCCGGACCACGATCAACCATCACTTCGGGGTCGACCTCTTCCCGTTCATTCATAAGAAGTGAGGGTGTGATGACGACCGATCCGACGCCGACGCCGAACTTCTTCCAGTCCGTTCTGGGCTGGCTGCACAACGTCTATCCCGACGGCATCCCGCGCACCGACTATTACCCGCTACTGGCACTGCTGAAGCGCACGCTCACCGAGGACGAGGTCGTGCAGGCGGCGTTCTCTGTGCTCAAGGACAGCGATCCGGACGACCCGGTGACCGCCGAGCAGATCCGCGCGGCCATCCGGGAGACCACCGAGAAGGAGCCCACCGGCTTGGAGATCAACCAGGTGGCCGCACGGCTGGCCTCGGTTGGCTGGCCGCTCACCGATCACAGCTAGCTGCGCCGGTCTCGGCGTAGCGGGTGGTCGTCGGGCACCTGCACGAAGATCAGGGTGACCCCGTCCGGGTCGACGACGTGCATCTCGTGCAGGCCCCATGGTTCCTGTCGCGCCTCGCGGGCGATCTCGACGCCGCGGGCGCGGAGTTCCTCCTGGGTCCGGTAGAGGTCTCGGACCTGCAGCCAGAGTGCGCCCGAGAACGACGTCGGCTCACCGTGGCCGGCGATCTCGATCAGTGACTGGCCGGCGAAGAACACTGTGCCGCCGGGATATTCGCGGGCGATCGCCAGACCGAGGGCATCCCGGTAGAAACACACCGAGTCGTCGTAATCGGCGGGCCTGAACAACACCCGGCTGGACAGTATCTCCATCAGTTCGGCTGCACGCGTTGACGTTTCAGCAATCCATTGAGGACGCCGGGAGCCAGCACGTCGATGGCGCGGGCTGTCACGCCGAACCGGGGTGCGATGCGGACCGGGCGGTGCCGGGCGGCATCGATCATCCACCCCGCCGCCTCCTGCGAACTCAGCGCGGGCATTCCGGTGTACTCCTTGGTGGGCGCGATCATCGGGGTGGCCACCAGCGGGTAGTAGAGCGTCGTGGAATGCACACCGAGGGCTGACCATTCGGTTTCGATGACCCGGCTCACCGCACTCAGCGCCGCCTTCGAGGCGTTGTAGACGCTGAACAACGGTGATGCCTCGCTGAGCACACCCCAGGTGGCGACGTTGATGATGTGCCCGTCGCCGCGTTCGATCATGCCCGGCGCCAGCCCGCGGATCAGCCGCAGTGGCGAGAAGTAGTTCAGCCCCATGGTGCGCTCGACGTCGTGCCAGCGGTCCAGTGAGTCGGCCAGCGGCCGGCGGATCGACCGCCCGGCGTTGTTCACCAGGATGTCCACCCCGCCGAAACGCTGCTCGACGACCTCGGCGAGGGCGTCGACTGCGCCGAGGTCGGACAGGTCGCATGGCAGTGCCGTCGCAGTGCCGCCGCTTTCGGCGATTCGGGCGGCCACCTCATCGAGCAGATCAGCGCGCCGGGCGACGAGGATCACCTCGGCGCCCTCGGCGGCGAACGCCTCGGCCCCGGCCTCGCCGATCCCGGACGAGGCGCCGGTGATCAGAACCCGCTTGCCGCGCAGCGGAATCCGGGTGCGTGAGGGCACTCCCAGCGGCGGCCGCATTCCGGCCATCGCTATCGCAGCGGTCAACTTCCTGCGCAGTGTCACAGCACTGAGTCTAGGAACCGCGGCGCAGGGGGCTTCGTCGGCCCTTGCCGCCGAGTGTGAAGCTGTCGTCACGGTGGGCGCCCAGCGTGACGTTGACTTCACGCTGGGCGGTGCGGGGTGTCAGAGGGTCACGCCGGCGACGCGCAGTGCCTCGACCAGCCCGCGGGGGCGTCGGGCGATCGGCAGCGGGTCCACCAGTGCGAACGCGCAGCCCAACGCCTCTGCCGCGCCGTCGTTCTCCTCGCTGTCGCCCACCATCAGCGCTTCCCGGGGTTCGACGCCGAGAGCGCCCAGGGCGGCCTCGAAGATCCGGAGGTCCGGTTTGGTCGCGCCGATCTCGTAGGACAACGCGTAGTAGTCGGGCTTCGCGCCGGCGGGGTTGAGAACCGTGCGGATGTCCCACGAGATATTGGACACCACTGCGGTACGGATCCCCTTGTCCCGCAGCCGGTCCAGGACCGGCACGGCGTCCGGGTAGAGCGCCCACTCGGTCGGGTCGATGCAGCGCGCATAGATCGCCTCGGCATGCTCGTCGGGCAGTCCCGTCGAACGGAGCACATGCAGGTAGGCCTCCCGGTGCATTCCGGGGTCGAGGTCACGATGCGCCCAGGCGTCGTGTGTCACGCTCGCCGTGGGGTGTGTCATCCGGTCCATCACCTGGGCACGGCCCCCTGCGTCCAGGCCCATCCCGGCGAACCAGTCGTCGTTCTCCTCCAGGTTTGCCAGCGTGCCGGAGAAGTCGAACAGCACCGCTTTAACCGACCGCACGTGCGGCACCCTCCCAGAACGACGCCCGAACCGCCTTCTTGTCGGGCTTACCCAGGGCCGTCACCGGAACCGAGTCGACCACGATCACCTGCTTGGGTGACTGCACCGATCCCTTGCGCTCCTTGACCGCCTCCTGGATCTCGGCGGTCACCCGGGCCACCGCCTCCTCATCGGCCGGGTGGCCGGGACGGAGCACGATCACCGCCGTCACCGCCTCACCCCATTTCTCATCGGGGGTCCCGATCACGCACACCTGCGCGACCGAGGGGTGCTCGGCGATCACGTCCTCGACCTCCCGGGGGAACACGTTGAACCCGCCGGTGACGATCATGTCCTTGACCCGGTCGACGATGTAGTAGAAGCCGTCTTCGTCCTCGCGCGCCATGTCGCCGGTGTGCATCCAGCCGTCCCGGAAGGTTTCGGCGGTGGCCTCCGGCAGGTTCCAGTACCCGCCGCTCAATAGTGGCCCGGACACGCAGATCTCACCGACCTCGCCTTGGCGCACCGGGCTTCCGTCGGGATCCAGCAGTGCGACGCGGGCGAACAGGGTGGGCCGGCCGCATGACGTCAGCCGCTTCTCGTCGTGGTCCCGCTTGGCCAGGTAGGTGATCGCCATCGGCGCCTCGGACTGCCCGTAGTACTGCGCGAAGATCGGACCGAACCGCCGGATGGCCTCGGCAAGTCGGACCGGATTCATCGCCGAGGCCCCGTAGTAGACGGTCTCCAGCGACGACAGATCCCGGGTGTGCGAGTCGGGATGGTCCATCAGCGCGTAGATCATCGACGGCACCAGCATGGTGGCGGTGATCCTGCGTTCCTCGATGGTGGCCAGCACCTCGGCCGGATCGAACTTGGGCAGCACGATCATCTCGCCGCCTTTGACGATCGTCGGCGTGAAGAACGCGGCCCCGGCGTGCGAGAGCGGCGTGCACATCAGGAACCGCGGGTTCTCCGGCCACTCCCACTCGGCCAGCTGGATGGTTGTCATCGTGAGGATCGAGGCAAGCGTGCCCATCACGCCCTTGGGCTTGCCGGTGGTGCCGCCGGTGTAGGCCATCCCACCGACGTGATCGGGCGGAAGATCGGCCGCCACCAAGGGTTTCGGCGGATACTTGGCCGCCTCGGCGATCAGGTCCACCCCGACCCCGTCGAGCTCCGGTGGCACCGGCCCCAGCGTCAGCACCTGGCGCAGCGAGGGCACCTTCGCCAACAACCCGAGTGCCCGCTCGACGAACATCGGGTTGGGGTCGATCACGATGGAGGTCGCCTCCGCGTCGTTCAGCACGTAGGCGTGATCGTCCAGCGAGCCCAGCGGGTGCAGCGCGGTACGGCGGTAGCCCTGGGTCTGGCCGGCGCCGATGATCATCAGGACCTCAGGCCGGTTCAGCGACAGCAGACCCACCATCGCCCCGCTACCGGCGCCGAGCGCCTCGAACGCCTGGATGTACTGGCTGATCCGCTCGGCGAGCTGGCCCCCGGTCAGCGTGGTGTCGCCCAGGAACAGCACCGGGGAGTCCCGGTGTCGTTTGAGGGCGCCGACGGTCAGATGCCCGGCATGCAGGGGGTGGCGCAGCAGGTCCTGGCTCATGGCTCCAAGACTAGAACGTGTTCCAGTTCCCCGGAAGCTTCACAGCGGCCAATGTCGGGTCAGTGCCCGACGCAGCTGGTGGCCGTGACCGGCTCCCGGTTGGCCTGGGCGTTGTTGAGCTGGCCGGGCCGGGTCAGCAGGCTGCTGAGACTCGACGGGGATGCGACCACCTTCGCGGTCGTACAGGTGGCCTCGTTGGAGGCGGCCGGCGCCGCGTTTGCAGGGGAGCCGAGGGCGAGGGCTCCGCCCAGGACCCCGGCGATGACGGCCGGTCCGGCCAGGACGGCGGCGATACGGCGGGTAGCACTGCGGCGGGCAGAAATGGTGAACATGTCGTGATCCTTTGTCTCGAAGTTGTCTCCACTTCAGCGGTCGCAGGCCCGGAGATCAGTCCACCGGGCGGACCGTTGTGGGGATGACGGAACCGTCCACCGATCGGGGGAAGCGTGGCACTCTGTGGATATGTCGCAACCGCCCGAACCCCGCTTCCTCGACGACCGTCCGGCCTACTGGGCCAAGGCCAAACCCGACGCCGAAGCCATCTCCTATCTCGGCCGCAGCTTCACCTGGGCGCAGTTCTACGACCGGGTACAACGACTGGCCGGGGCGCTCGCCGAGCGCGGTATCGGCCGTGGCGATGTGGTGGCCTTCCTGGAGAAGAACCATCCCGCTTGCGTCGAGACAACCCTGGCCGCCGCGTCGTTGGGTGCGGCCACCGCGATCATCAACTTCCGGCTGGCCGGCGACGAGATCGACTACGTGCTCAACGACTCCGGCGCCAAGCTGATGATCGTCGGGGCGGAGTTCAAGGACGGTATCGACAAGATCCGCGACCGGCTCACCCACGTTGAGTATCTGATCGAGGTGACTCCGGAGGGTGGGCCGGGCGACGAGTACGAAGCCATGCTCGCCGCGGCTACGCCGCGCGGCCGCAGCGCGGATGTCAGCCCCGACGATGTCTGCGTCATCATGTACTCCTCCGGCACCACCGGAAACCCCAAGGGGGTCAGGCTCTCCCAGGCAAACCTGATCGCGCACACCGTCAACGCCGGCACCTTCGAGTTCGACGACACCGACAAGAACATGGTGTCGATGCCGCTGTTCCATGTCGGCGGCTCGTCCTATGCGCAGTTCGGTCTGCACGCCGGTGTGCCCAGCATCATGACCCGTGACGTCGACGGGATGTCGCTGGCCGGTGCGCTGATGGCCGGTGCGACCCGCACGTTCCTGGTGCCCGCGGTGCTCGGCCGGGTGCTGGAGATGGGGCCGGACGCGGTCAAGCTGTTCAGTCAGTTGCGCACCTACGTCTACGGCGCCTCGCCGATGCCCCCGGCGTTGCTGCAGTCCGCGCTGAAGGCCTGGCCGGACACCGACTTCATCCAGGTGTACGGACTGACCGAGGTGTGCGGCGCCATCACCCAGCTCTCACCGGAGGCGCATCGCGACGCGAACCGACCGGAGCGCCTCGGCAGCGCCGGTCAGCCGGCCCGTGCGGTGGAGGTGCGGGTGGTCGACCCGGACACCCTTGAGGAGGTCCCAATAGGTCAGCCGGGCGAATTGTGGTTCCGCACACCGCAGTTGATGCAGGGGTACCACAACAAGCCGGAGGCCACCGCGGAAGCGGTCACCGCCGACGGCTGGTTCCGCACCGGTGACATCGGTCGCGTCGATGAGGAGGGCTTCGTCTTCATCGAGGACCGGCTCAAGGACATGATCATCTCCGGCGGGGAGAACATCTACTCCGTGGAAGTTGAACGGGCGCTGACCGATCACCCCGCCGTGCTCGACGCCGCGGTGTTCGGCATTCCCGATGAGAAGTGGGGCGAGTCGGTCAAGGCCGCCGTCGAACTGTCGGCCGGTCAGCAGGTCACCCCGGAGGAACTGATCGCCTGGTGCCGGGAGCGCCTCGCCGGTTACAAGATCCCGCGCAGCGTCGACATCATGGCGGAATTGCCGCGCAACCCCACCGGCAAGCTGCTCAAGCGTGATCTGCGAAAGCCCTACTGGGAGAACCGCGACCGCGCGATCTGATGCACGTCGAGCTGGATGACCTGCTCGATCGGCTGCACGTCGTCGCGCTGCCGATGCGGGTGCGTTTCCGCGGCATCACGGTGCGCGAGGTGGCGCTGATCGACGGCCCCTCGGGTTGGGGCGAGTTCGGCGCGTTCCTGGAGTACGAACCGTCGGAGGCCGCCCACTGGCTGGCTTCCGGGATCGAATCCGCCTATGGCGCAACGCCTTCGCCGCTGCGCGAGGCCATCCCGATCAACGCCACCGTGCCTGCGATCGCACCCGATCAGGTACCCGAGGTGCTGGCCCGGTTCCCGGGCGCGATGACGGCGAAGGTGAAGGTGGCCGAGCCCGGGCAGAGTCTGGCCGACGATGTGGCCAGGGTGCGTGCCGTGCGCGAACTGATCCCGACCGTGCGGGTGGACGCCAACGGCGGATGGACGGTGGCGCAGGCCGTCGCCGCTGCCCGTGCGCTGACAGCCGAGGGGGAGCTGGAATACCTCGAGCAACCCTGCCGCACCGTCGCGGAGCTGGCCGAGGTGCGTCGGCTCACCGATGTCCCGGTTGCTGCTGACGAGAGCATTCGCAAAGCCGACGACCCACTGGCCGTGGTGCGCGCGAAAGCGGCCGACATCGCGGTGCTCAAGGTGGCTCCACTGGGCGGGGTGCGGGCCACCCTGGACATCGCCGCCCAGATCGACATCCCGGTGGTGATCTCCAGTGCGTTGGACTCCGCCGTCGGCATCGCCGCCGGTCTTGCCGCGGCGTCTGCGTTGCCCAATCTGGAGCACGCCTGCGGGCTGGGCACCGGCGGACTGTTCGTCGAGGATGTCGTCGAACCCGGCTTCACTCCGGTCGGCGGCCTGCTGCCGGTGTGCCCGGTGATACCCGATCCGGCTCGGCTGGCCGGCCTGGCCCCGTCCGCCGACCGCCGTGACTGGTGGATCGCGCGGACCCGCAAGTGCCTAGGTCTGCTGGCCGACCGCCGCCCCGGTTAATCCGCGGTGGGGCAGACCACGTCCATGTAGACCGTGGTCTGCGACGGCGCGTTCCAGCCGGGCGCGTGGTATCCGGTGACCTGGCAGCGGTTCAGTGGAACGCCGACGCCGTGGTTGACCCAGTTGATGGCGACGGAGTACCCCATGCTCTGCAGTTCGTTCAGGATGACGCTCGCCGGTTGTGATCCCGGGTCGGGGAAGGCGCTGACGTCGGCCGCCGTGGCGGCCGGGGCCAACAGGAAAGCCCCGGTGGTCAGTGCGGCAGCCGTGGCGGCCGCGACGATTCGGTTGCCATATGCTTTCTTCATGATTCAAGAATAGCGAAACATATGACATGCTTTCAATAGCTGATTTCTGACGCGCTCGGAAACGCCCACCCCCTAGGACGTCGTCCCGCCCTGCTGACACACTGTTAGGTATGGCTCAGATAACCCTGCGTGGAAATCCCATCAACACCGTCGGCGACCTGCCCGCCGTCGGATCGTCCGCTCCCGCGTTCGCGCTGACCGGCACCGATCTCGGCACCGTCAGCAATGAGCAGTTCAGCGGGAAGGCGTTGCTGCTCAACATCTTCCCGTCGGTGGACACCCCGGTGTGCGCGACCAGCGTCCGCAAGTTCAACGAGCAGGCCTCCGCCCGCGGGCTGGCGGTGCTGTGCGTGTCCAAGGACCTGCCGTTCGCGCTGAGCCGGTTCTGTGGTGCGGAGGGCATCGAGAACGTCACCTCCGCCTCGGCATTCCGGGACAGCTTCGGCGAGGACTACGGTCTGACCATCGCCGACGGCCCGATGGCAGGCCTGCTCGGGCGTGCGGTGGTGGTGATCGGTCCGGACGGCAAGGTTGCCTACGCCGAACTGGTGCCGGAGATCGCCCAGGAACCGGACTACGAGGCCGCGCTGGCCGCAGCCGGCTAACGCGAGGGTGACCAGCCTCGCCCACGACGACAGCGGGTCCGGCGATCCGGTGCTGTTCATCTCCGGTACCGGTGGCGGCGGACGCACCTGGCACCTCCATCAGGTGCCGGCCTTCCTCAATGCCGGTTACCGCTGCATCACCTTCGACAACCGCGGCATCGGCGAGACCGAGAACGCCGACGCCTTCTCCACCGAGCAGATGGTCGCCGACACCGCCGAACTCATCGAGAAGGTGATCGGCGGCCCGACCCGGCTGGTGGCGATGTCGATGGGCGCGTTCATCGCCCAGGAACTGATGCTGGCCCGTCCCGAGTTGGTGCGCCAGACGGTGCTGATGGGCACCCGCGGGCGCCTCGACGACACCCGCAAGGCATTCCGCTCCGCCGACCTGGCACTGGCCGAGTCCGGCGTCGAGATCCCGGCCGCCTACGCGGCCAAGGTGCGGGTGCTGGAGAACTTCTCGCCCAAGACCATCAACTCCCCGGCGATCGGGGAGTGGCTCGAGGTGTTCACCGCCTTCCCGCTGCGGCGCACGCCGGGCTGGCGGGCCCAGTTGACGGTGGTGCCGAGGGAGAACCGGCTGCCGGCCTACCGCTCGATCGGTATCGAGACGCTGGTGATCGGATTCGGCGACGACATCATCACCCCGCCCGCGCTGGGCAAGGAGGTCGGCGAGGCGCTGCCGAAGGGCCGCTACATCCAGATCGCCAATGCCGGGCATCTCGGCTTCCTGGAGCGTCCGGACGCGGTCAACAAGGCCATGCTGGAATTCTTCGCCGGCAGTCTCATATGACACCCTGAACAGGTGAACCCCTCCACGGCTCAGGCGCGGGTCGTCGTCGACGAACTGGTCCGCGGCGGAGTCCGTGACGTGGTGCTGTGCCCCGGATCCCGCAATGCCCCGTTGGCGTTCGCCCTGGCTGACGCCGACCGGGCCGGCCGGTTGCGGCTGCACGTCCGCATCGACGAGCGCACCGCCGGCTATCTGGCAATCGGACTTGCGCTGGGCAGCGGGCGTCCGGTGCCGATCGCGATGACGTCGGGCACCGCGGTGGCCAACCTCGGGCCGGCCGTGGTGGAGGCCAACTACGCCCGGGTCCCGCTGATCATCCTGTCTGCGAACCGGCCCTACGAACTGCTGGGCACCGGCGCCAACCAGACGATGGAGCAGTTGGGTTACTTCGGCACCCAGGTGCGCGCGTCGATCAGTCTGGGCCTGGCCGAGGATGCGCCGGAGAAGCTGGACGCGCTCAACGCGTCATGGCGCTCGGCCACCAGTCGGGTGATCGCGGCGGCGACCGGCGCCCGTACCGCCAACGCCGGACCCGTTCAGTTCGACATCCCGCTGCGGGAACCGCTTGTGCCCGAAGTGGATTCGGATCCCGGCGATGTTCCGCAGGGCCGCCCCGGCGGGAAGCCGTGGACCTACGCTCCGCCTGCGATCTTCGACCAGCCGTTGGAGATCGACCTGACGCCCGACACCGTCGTGGTCGCCGGCCACGGCGCCGGGGTGCATCCGAATCTGGCGCACCTGCCCACCGTCGCCGAACCCACCGCCCCGCGCCCGGCCAACCCGCTGCACCCGCTGGCGCTGCCGGGACTGCGGCCCGCGCAGGTGATCATGCTGGGCCGGCCCACCCTGCACCGGACGGTGTCGATGCTGCTGGCCGACCCGGCGGTCCCTGTCTTCGCCCTCACCACCGGCCCGCGCTGGCCCGACGTGTCGGGCAACTCGCAGGCCACCGGGACCCGGGCGCAGACCATCGGCGTACCCGATCCGGACTGGCTGGCCCGCTGCGCCGCCGCCAACGGCAAGGCCTTGGCGGCGGTTGCCGGTCAGCTGAAGGCCCACCCGTTGGCCACCGGACTGCACGTGGCCGCCGCGGTCGCCGATGCGCTGCGTCCCGGAGACCAACTGGTGCTTGGCGCCTCGAACCCGGTCCGTGACGCCGCCCTGGTGGGGCTGCACACCGACGGAATCACGGTGCGCTCGAATCGCGGAGTGGCCGGTATCGACGGCACGGTGTCAACGGCCATCGGCGCGGCCCTGGGATTTGCGGGTGGGGGACATCCGGGCCGTACCGTCGCCCTGATGGGCGACCTGACCTTCGTCCACGACGCGTCGGGCCTGCTGATCGGTCCGACCGAGCCGGTACCGGACAACCTCACCATCGTGGTGTCCAACGACAACGGCGGCGGCATCTTCGAACTGCTCGAGCAGGGTGATCCGCGGTTCTCCGACGTCTCGTCGCGGATCTTCGGCACCCCGCACGACGTCGACGTCGGCGCGCTGTGCCGGGCCTACCACGTCGACTCCCGGCAGATCGAGGTCGACGGGCTGGTCCCGGCGCTCGACGAGCCGCATGAGGGCATCCGGGTGCTTGAGGTCAAGGCCGACCGATCCACGCTGCGGCAGTTGCACGCCGCCATCAGAGCGGCGCTGTGATCGCGTCGGTGATCGCGAGGCTGCGGCCGATGGTGGCTGCCGCCCTGCCCACCCGCAATGTCGACGTTCCCGACACCCGCGAGCGAAAAGCGTTGCGCTGGGCCAAAGCCGCGGTCTGGATCCTGATGGGCATCGTCACCCTGCAATCGGTGCTTCTGGTCGCCGGGGCATGGCGCAACGACCGGCAGATCGAACGGCACATGGGGGTGGCCGAGGCGGAGGTGCTCTCCGCCGGCCCGCGCCGATCGACGGTCGAGTTCGTCACCCCGGACCGGGTGACCTACCGGCCGGAACTCGGTGTGCTGTATCCCTCGGAGCTCGCCACCGGCATGCGCATCTACGTCGAGTACGACAAGAGCAATCCGAATCTCGTTCGCGTGCAGGACCGTAACGCCGCGCTGGCCATCATCCCGGCCGGCTCCATCGCTGTGGTCGGCTGGCTGGCGGGGGCTCTCATGCTGGCCGGTCTGGTGCGCATCGAGAGTGGTCTACCGCTGGCAACCTCTGCGAAACATGATCTTCACCTGAAAGGTTCCTGAAGGGTCTTCCCTCCGCTGGGAGGTCTGTGGAAGATGGAAATCAGGTTCGGTGAAGCACCTATCGCACAAGTACTTTCGCGCTGCGGGACAACTCAAGGCTCCGTAGCCAAAAGAAACTTCGGGGGAGTAATCCGATGAATGAAAGCATCTTTCGGCAGGACCTCGGCGAATTCGCCGTCGAGTTGCGCAAGCTGGCCTACACGATGCCCGCCGGGCACGAGGATCGGCTGATCCACCTGAGTGAACGGATGGCCCAACGGGCCCGCCAGGTGACGGTGCGGCGTTCCTCGGACACCGCGTGATCGGCTGACCCGGTACCGTCAGGCATGTGAGCCGCGCCTCCCTGGACAAGGATCCCCGCGATGTGGCGTCGATGTTCGACGGCGTGGCGCGTCGCTACGACATCACCAACACCGTGCTGTCGGCCGGTCAGGACCGGTCCTGGCGCAGGGCCACCCGGGAGGCGTTGCGGATAGGACCCGGCGATCGGGTCCTTGATCTGGCTGCCGGAACCGCGGTCTCGACGGTGGAATTGGAGAAATCCGGGGCCTGGTGCGTGGCCGCCGATTTCTCGGTCGGCATGCTGCGGGCCGGAGCCGCCCGTCCGGTGCCCAAGGTGGCCGCCGACGCCACCCGGTTGCCGTTCGCCGACGGGGTGTTCGACGCGGTGACGATCAGCTTCGGCCTGCGCAACGTGGTGGACAACCTGACCGGACTGGGCGAAATGGCCAGGGTCACCCGGCCCGGTGGACGGCTGGTGGTCTGCGAGTTCTCCACACCGACCATCCCGGTGTTCTCGACGATCTATATGAACTACCTGATGCGGGCATTGCCCAAGGTCGCCGAAGCGGTGTCGAGTAATCCGGAGGCCTACGTCTACCTCGCCGAATCCATCCGGGCCTGGCCCGACCAGCCGGCTCTGGCCCGGCGCATCGAGGAGGCCGGATGGGGCGAGGTGCGGTGGCGCAATCTCACCGGAGGCATCGTCGCCCTGCACGCCGCCGTCAAGCCCTCTAGCTGAACGGTTTGCGGCGATCCGCCAGCCGCGAGCCGGCACCGGCGCCGCGCCAGAGCCTGGCCACCCAGTCGGCGTCCTCGTCGGTCACCAGGTTGCCCATCACCCGCACCGCGATGTCCATCAGCCGTGACGAGCGCATGCCGATCGGCCCCGCGAACGGAAGGAACCGCGGCAACGTCAGCAACAGACCCAGCCGACGGGCCACCGAGAAGCCCCGCCCGTAGTGCTCCTGCAGCAGCACCGGCCAGTCCTGCTCAAGGCCGCCGTTGCCCAGCATCTGGGCGGCCAGCCGCCCGGTCTCCAACCCGTAGTCGATGCCCTCGCCGTTGAGCGGGTTCACACACGCGGCGGCATCGCCGACCAGCAGCCAGTTCGGGCCGGCAACCCCGGACACCGCACCACCCATCGGCAGCAGCGCCGAGGACACCGCGCGCGGCGCGCCCTCAAAACCCCAGGCTTCCCGTTTCGCGTCGGCGTAGTGCTGGATCAGGGGTCGCAGCGCCACGTCGGCGGGCCGCTTCGCGGTGGCCAGTGCGCCGACGCCGATGTTCACCTCGCCGTTGCCCAACGGGAAGATCCAGCCGTAGCCGGGCAGCACCTGCCCATCGGCCGACCGCAGTTCCAGATCCGAGGAGATCCACTCCTCGGCGGCCCGCGGCGAGGTCAGATAGCCACGGGCGGCCACCCCGTACACGGTCTCCTGATGCCACTGCCGGCCCAGGACACGTCCCAGGGTGGACCGTGCCCCGTCGGCCACGATCAGCCACCGGCAGGACACCTGGCGGCCGTCGGCCAGCGTCAGCGCCGTGACCCGGCCCATCGAGTCCCGGGTCACCCCGGCCGCCTTGGTGCCCAGCAGCATCCCGGCGCCGGCCTCCTCGGCGGCTTTGCGCACCCGGTCGTCGAGTTCGGTGCGCGGTACCGCTGAACTGACCGATGGGAACGACGGGCCCGGCCAGGGCACCTCGACATGCGCGCCGAAGCCGGCCAGGCGCAGCCCGTGGTGGCGGATACGACCGTCGAGCCAGTCGCCCAGGCCCAACAGTCGGAGTTCGGCCACCGCCCGCGGGGTCAGCCCATCACCGCAGGCCTTGTCCCGGGGGAACTCGCAGGAGTCGACCACCAGAACCTGACGGCCGGCCCGTGCGGCCCAGGCGGCGGCCGACGAGCCGGCAGGTCCGGCGCCCACGACGAGCACCTCAGCTGACAGTGCGTTCACACCCTTCAGTATGTTGTGGGGGTGCGGACACCGGCCAGCGTGGTAGCAGGCGTCGACTTCGGCGACCCGGCCTTTGCTCAAAAAGTCCGCGATGGCGTCGCCCGGGTGGAGGATCTGATCGCCGGCGAACTGAGCACCGGCGACGAGATCATGACCGAGGTCGCCCTGCACCTGTTCGAAGCCGGCGGCAAGCGATTCCGTCCGCTGTTCACTGTGCTCTCCGCCCATGTCGGTCCGGACCCGGAGGCGTGGCAGGTCACCGTCGCCGGCGCGGTCATCGAACTGGTGCACCTGGCCACGCTGTACCACGACGACGTGATGGACGAGGCCCAGGTGCGTCGCGGCGCCGAATCGGCAAATGCCCGGTGGGGCAACAACATTGCGATCCTCGCGGGTGACTATCTGTTCGCGACCGCCTCGAAACTGGTCTCCAGACTGGGACCGGACGCGGTGCGCATCATCGCCGAGACGTTCGCGCTGTTGGTCACCGGGCAGATGCGCGAGACCAAGGGCGCCACACCCGGAAACGACCCGGTGGATCACTACCTGAAGGTGATCGGCGAGAAGACCGCGTGTCTGATCGCCGCCTCCGGCCGGCTGGGCGGCACCTTCGCCGGGGCGACCGAGGACCAGGTGGAGCGGCTGGCCCGGATCGGCGGGATCGTCGGCACCGTCTTCCAGATCTCCGATGACATCATCGACATCGAGGCCGACCCGGATGACTCCGGCAAGCTGCCCGGCACCGACCTTCGCGAAGGTGTGCACACGTTGCCGGTGCTGTTCGCACTGCAGGAGACCGGCCCGGGCGCCGACCGGCTGCGGGAGCTGCTCAAAGGCCCGATCGAGGATGACGCCGCGGTCGCCGAGGCGCTGGAACTGCTGCGCGCCTCCGGCGGAATCGCCGCCGCCAAGAGCGTCGTGCAGCAATACGCCGAGCAGGCGCGGGCCGAGCTCGACGGGCTGCCGGACGGCCCGGGGCGCAGCGCGATGGCTTCGCTGGTGGATTACACGGTTAACCGGCACGGCTGAGCTCGGTCAAGGAACCGCACGGCGCTCCCGGGCGTTAGTCTGCCGGGGTAGTTCAACGAAGGAGACCCGATGACCTGGCACCCGACCGCCAACCGGATGAAGACGTTCTTCCTGCTCGCCGGCATGTCGGCGCTGATCGTCTTCGTCGGCTCGCTTTTCGGGCGCAACGTCATGTTCCTGGCCCTGCTGATGGCCCTGGGCATGAACGCCTACGTCTACTTCAACAGCGACAAACTGGCGCTGAAGTCCATGCACGCCGTGCCGATCACCGAGGTCCAGGCCCCACAGATCTACGCCATCGTCCGCGAACTCTCGACGGCCGCGCATCAGCCGATGCCGCGGCTCTACATCAGCGACACGGCCAACCCCAACGCCTTTGCCACCGGACGCAATCCGCGTAACGCCGCGGTGTGCTGCACCACTGGAATCCTGAACCTGCTCGATGAGCGCGAACTGCGCGCCGTGCTCGGCCACGAGCTCTCGCACGTCTACAACCGCGACATCCTGATCTCGTGTGTGGCCGGTGCGCTCGCGTCGGTGATCACCTACCTGGCCAACATGGCGATGTTCACCGGAGCCATGGGCCGTGGAGGCGGTCGCGACGGCGGCCCCAATCCGCTTGCACTGATGCTGGTTTCGCTGCTCGGCCCGTTCGCCGCCGGCGTGATCCGGATGGCGGTGTCACGATCCCGGGAGTATCAGGCCGACGAGTCCGGCGCGGAGTTGTCCGGCGACCCGCTGGCGTTGGCCTCAGCGCTGCGCAAGATCAGTGGCGGGGTGGAGCAGGCTCCGCTGCCGCCGACGCCGCAGATCGCCGATCAGGCCCACCTGATGATCGCCAGCCCGTTCAAGGCCGGCGAGAAGATCGGGAATCTGTTCTCCACGCATCCGCCGATCCAGGACCGGATCGCCCGGCTGGAGAAGATGGCGCAGGGCTGAATCCCGGCTGGCGCAGGGCTGAATCCCGGCTGGCGCAGGGTCAAATCCCGGCTGGCGCAGGGCTGAATCCCGACTGGCGCAGGGCTAAATCCCGGCTAGTTCGACGGTGCGGTGGGCGCCTTGGTGCGGCTGCCGCTGTGATTGCCCGGCTTGAGCGCGTCATTGACCACGCCGCCGATCGCGTTGACAACCGAGTTGACCGCGTCCTTGACGACGTCGACCGGATTGGTGGTGTTCGTCGGAAGCTGCAGGGGATTGCCGAACACCGTGCCGGTCTTGCCGGGGGTGTAATCCGAGGGCGGGCTGCTGACGGTCACTCGCGGCCGGACGGTGGCCGCGCTGATATCGGGCAGCGGGGCAGCGGAGGGATCAGCGTTCACCGCAGCGGGGGCCGGAGCCTCGGCCGCCGGAGCGGCCGCGTTGGTGGGTGCCGCGGCGGCAGCGGCCAGCGGCGCGGTTGCCGGGGCCGGGGGGAAGAGGTTCTGCAGCTGGGCCGGCAGGGCGCTGGTCACCGTCTTGTAGGCGACCACCGTGGTGTCGTTGATCTTCTGCACCAGCGCGACGATGCCGTCGGGATAGGTCACGGTGGTGATGTTGGTGACCGGGTCGGTCAGGCAGCTGAGCGCGCCAGTGCAGTCGATGCGACCCTGGGCGTCCACCACCGGCTTGTTCGGCAGCGCCAGCGACTGGTCGGAGATCTGGGCGGCCGCCGGGCCGGTGGTCGGGAAGACCTTGAGTTCGGAGGCGTTCGGACCCTCGCCGGTCTCGAAAGCCACCCGCAGCGGGCCGGGCTTGGCGGTGGTCGTGCCGGGCACACTGAGCAGGGTGGCCAGTTCGGTGGCATCGGAGGAACCGTCGCCGATCGCCATCACGCCGGTCTGGCTGTCGCCCGGTACGGCGCCGAAGAGACCCAGTGGGCTGCCGAAGTTGGCGTGCACGAACCCGTCGGTCGTCTGCCCGGTGGCGGCCAGCAGCATGAGTCCCCCAGCAACGCCCAGAGCGGTCACGCCAGCGCGTGCCGCCTGCTTCGTCCGCCAGTTCACTGCCTGCTGCCTTTCCCCTGAAATACCCAGGGCGTCCCTAAGATTCTCTTAGTTTAAGCCTACCCGAAGATATTTCCAGTCACCGGGGTATGTGCGTGGCGTTCGGTAGGTTGTGGGGATGGTGCGGACGGTTATCAGCGGTGCCGTAGTTACTGCAGTGGCTGGTGTGGCGATGATTCTCGCTGGTCCGGGGCTCGCCGGGGCTGATCCCGACCCGGCTCCCGCGCCGCCGCCGCTGCCCAACGTCAACGCCTACGCTCCGATCAGCCCGGTGGGTTACACCGTCAACAACGGCCAGTGGTACGCCTTCGCCGGCCCGGCCGGGGTCACCTGCATTCTTAATCGAGCAAACGGCGACTACGGCTGCAGTGGCCCGCTGCCGGGGGCCCCGGAGGGGGCGAATCTGGTCAGCGCGGGCGCAGTCGGAGCCCCGACGTTCTCCAGCACGCCGACTCCGCTGTTCGCCGGTGTCAGTCCGGCCAAGGCGCTGCCGCCCAACACCCGGCTGAGCTTCCGGGAGGTCAGTTGCGGGGTCGACGGTGCCGGGGTGGTGGCGTGTGTGAACAGCCGCGATCAGGTGGGCTTCGTCGTCGGCCCGGCGGGCAGCTTCGTCAACGGGGACATGCCACTGCTCGACCGGCCCGAGGGGGCCAATCCGTACGGCATCGGCTTCCCGCGCTGACCTTCCAGCGCCCGGGTCAGAACCGGGTGCCGTCGACCTCGTGGCCCGGCTTCTCCGCCATCAGACCCTTGTAGGCGTCCTCGACGGTCGCACCGTGATTGATCACCGCGTCGACCTCCCGGGCGATCGGCATGTTGATGCCGTACTTCTCGGCGAACTCCATGATCACGCTGGCGGCCTTGACGCCCTCGGCCACCTGATTCATGCTGGCGATGATCTCGGCGATCGGCTTGCCTGAACCCAGTTCCTCGCCGACGTGACGGTTGCGGCTGCGCTGCGAGGTGCAGGTGACGATGAGGTCACCCATGCCGGCCAGGCCGGCGAAGGTGTCGCGCTGGCCGCCGATCGCCTCGCCCAGCTTGGACATCTCGCGCACCGCGCGGGTCATCACCATGGCGCGGGTGTTCTCGCCGATGCCCATCGCGTAACCCATCCCGGTTGCGATGGCGTAGACGTTCTTCAGCGCCCCGGCGATCTCGACGCCGGCGACGTCGTCGGTGGTGTACGTGCGGAATCGCTTGGTGCGGAACATCCCGGCCAGGTTGGCCGCCAGATTGCGGTCCGGCATGGCCAGGACGGCGGCCGCGGCGTACCCCTCGGCGACCTCCTTGGCGATGTTCGGCCCGGCCAGAATGCCGGCCGGGTGGCCCGGCAGCACCTCCTCGACGATCTGGCTCATCCGCATGTTGGTGCCCTGCTCGAGGCCCTTGACCAGGCTGACCACCGGCACCCACGGCCGCAGTTCCTTGGCCAGTTCGCCCAATACGCCGCGGAATCCGTGCGAGGGCACCCCCATGACGATCACGTCGGCGGCGTGCGCGGCCTCGTTGAAATCGCTGGTGGCGCGCAGGGTTTCGGGCAGCGCGACGTCGTCACCGAGGTACTTCGAGTTCCGATGGTTCTTGTTGATGTCGTCGACGGTCTCCGCCGAGCGCACCCACTGCAATGTCGGCCCACGGCGGGCGCAGATGGACGCGACGGTGGTCCCCCAGGAGCCACCACCGAGAACGACGACTTGCGGTTCGCGGTGATCAGATGTCATGGCGACAAACGTAGTGCGATGACGCCCTGAGCACGGCCGGTTTCCGAAACGGCCTACCCGACGAGTTGGGCCTGGGTCTTCACCCGGCCGAACACCATGTCCTCTTCGATCTTGTCGCGGAACCGGAAGTCGATGGCGTCGGCGAGGAAGTCCTGACGCACCACCCAGGGCCGCTTGGTGCTCGACTTGGGCAGTGCGTGCGGACTGCGCTTGACGTAGCCGGCCTGCAGATCCCAGGTGGGCTTCTCTTCGACGGTTGCGCCACTCAGGTGCGGATAGGCGTGGGTGTAGCCGTGGTCGTTCATGTACTCGATCAGGTTGGCCGACGCACGCGCGGTCATATCGGCGCGCAGGGTCCAGGAGGCGTTGGTGTAGCCGATGCACCAGAACAGGTTCGGCACGTCGTCGAGCATGTGCGCCTTGTAGGAGAACCGGTCGGCCGGCTTGACCTCGGCGCCGTCCACGCTCACCTTCACCCCGCCGAGGGCCTGCAACTGCAGACCGGTGGCCTTGACGATGACGTCGGCGTAGAGGTGCCTGCCGGAGGTGAGTACGACGCCGGACTCATCGAAATGGTCGATGTGGTCGGTGACCACCTCGAGGGTGCCCTTGCTGATCTCCTCGAACACGTCGCCGTCGGCGACCAGGCACATGCGTTCGTCCCACGGGTTGTAGCGCGGCTTGAAATCGACGTCCACCGGATAGCCCTGGGGCAGCTTGCTCACGTTCTGCTTGCGGACGAATTTGCGGACCCCGTTCGGGAAGCTGCGGGCGATCACCCAGAGCACCTTCTCGAAGATCAGCGCAATTCCGCGAATGATGTTGTAGGAGGCCTTGTTCGGCATCACCGTACGCATTGCGGCGTACACCGGGTTGACCCGCGGCATGGAGAACAGGTAGCCGGGGGAGCGCTGCAACATCGTGACGTGGGCCGCTTTGCGGGCCAGCGCGGGCACCAGCGACACCGCGGTGGCGCCGGAGCCGATCACCACGAACTTCTTGCCGGTGCAGTCGAGGTCTTCGGGCCAGTGCTGGGCGTGGATGACGGTGCCCTTGAAGTCGTCGATACCGGCGAAGTCCGGGCTGTAGGGCTGGTCGTAGTTGTAGTAGCCGGAGCCGAAGAACACGAAGCGGCTGCGGTAGACCTTCGTCGCACCGTCCTCGGTGACGCGGATCGTCCAGGTGTCGGTGGCCGAATCCCAGTCTGCGGACTCCACCATGGTCCGGAACCGGATGTGCGGGAAGATGCCGTGCTTGCGCGCGGTGTCTTCCATGTAGTCACGGATCTGGTCGCCGTCGGCGACGTACTCCTTGCCGCGCCACGGCTCCCACGGCCAGCTCAGGGTGAAAATCGAAGAGTCCGAGCGCACGCCGGGGTAGCGGAAAAGGTCCCAGGTGCCGCCGATGCGCTCGCGGCGCTCGAGGATGACGTAACGGGTGGCCGCGTTGCTCTGGCCAAGGTGGTAGGCCGCGCCGATCCCGGAGATCCCGGCGCCGATGATGACGACGTCGTAGCTGCCGCCGTCCTGGTCGGCGGGACGGGTGGCTTGGTCCGGACTGGCGGTCATCGCGGTCCTCCGAGATGGTGGGCTTATGTGACGTAACCCACCTTATGACCAGAGCAGACCAGTGTCAGCGGTAGTTGACGAACTGCAGCGCGACCTCGAGGTCGGCACCCTTGAGGAGCGCGATGACCGCCTGCAGGTCATCGCGGTTCTTGGACGTCACGCGGACCTCCTCGCCCTGGATCTGGGTCTTGACGCTCTTGGGGCCCTCGTCGCGGATCAGCTTGGTGATCTTCTTGGCGTTCTCGCTGCTGATGCCTTCTTTGATGGTTCCACTGACCTTGTAGGTCTTCCCCGACGCCTGAGGTTCGCCGGCATCGAAGGCCTTCATCGAGATGTCGCGCCGGATCAGCTTCTCCTTGAAGACGTCTACAGCGGCCTTGGCGCGCTCCTCGGTGGAGGACACGATCTCGATCACCTCGTCGCCCTTCCAGGCGATGGTGGTCTCGGTGCCGCGGAAGTCGAACCGGGTGCTCAGTTCCTTGGCCGCCTGGTTGAGCGCGTTGTCGGCCTCCTGGCGGTCGACCTTGCTGACGATGTCGAAGCTTGAATCAGCCACGGGGGTGCCTCCTCGGTGTCGGCCGGGGGATCGGGCCGGTTTGTGTCCGGGGTACATCTTCGTTGTACCCTGCTACTCGCATCGAACCGGGTTCTTCGGTTTGACCCAGGCAGGTTGCCCGAGCGGCCAATGGGAGCGGACTGTAAATCCGTCGGCGAAAGCCTACACAGGTTCGAATCCTGTACCTGCCACCAGTGTTTGCGCATGTCGTAGCGGGGTTCAGTTCCCCGCTGCCGGTCGCAGCGGGGTGACCGTCCGCAGATCGTCCGCAGCATCTCTGTCCAGTGCCTCCGCCACAGCGTCGAGGTCGTCAGGGAACAGGTGCCCGTAGCGGTCGAGGGTCTGAGTCGCCGTCTTGTGGCCCAGCAGCTTCTGGAGCACCTTGACGTTCCCGCCCGCCCGGATCGCCAAGGATGCGCAGGTATGGCGCAGGTCGTGCAGACGGACGCCGTCGAGGCCATCGACAGCCGCCACGGCGAGCTTGAAGCGGTAGCGGGCCTGACCCAAGGTCAGGTAGTCGCCGCGCTCGGGCCGGAATACCAGTGAGTCGCTGTCGAGGTGCTCGATTTCGGTGGCGAGCAGTCGGGCCACCGACTGCGGGATCGGGACGGTTCGCGACTCGTTGTTCTTCGTCGGCCCCTCGACCAGCCCCCGTTTCCGTACATAGGTCACCGACCGCCGGACGGTGATGCGCCGGGCCTTGATATCGACCTGTCCGGCCCGCAGTGCCGCTGCTTCTCCGAAACGCAGACCGCAGTACCCGAGCACGAGAATCATCGTCCGCAGGCGGCCCGAGGCCATGGCGACGCGGTAGAGCTGTTCGTGTGTGAGGTATCTCTGCTCGACCTCCGGCAGCTTCGGGAGTTCGACCTCGTCGGCTGGATTCGACTTCAGGTGTCCGGCCTTCACGGCGAACTTCAAGACGGCACCGACAAGTTGGTGCGCCTGCCGGACGCGGGACGGGCTGAGGCCCTCGCCCTCAAACCGCACTGAGCCGTCCACCGAAAGGCCGGAAACCCACACCTGGATGTCGTCGTAGCGGATATCCCGCAGCGGCACATCCTTCCACCGGGGCATCACGATGGTGTCGAGCAGAGATTCGTACCCCGCAACTGTTTTCGGTGCCCGGTGCGCCTTGGTCAGGAGCCACTTCTGGGCCAAGGCCCCAAACGTCACGCCGCCTAGGGCTGGGTCGATCCAGGAGCCGGTGACCTGGTCACTGATCTGCTGCTCCAACCACTGCTGGGCATCGACCTTGCGGCGGAAGCCTTTGACGTGTTCGCGGCCCGCATCGTCAACGTATCGAGCACGCCACCGTGAACCCTTCTGGTGGTTCGCGCTGGGAACCGTGGTGGTGGTGCCGTCGGGATGGCGGACTGTCTTGTTCCAGCGGTCTTCGACTCCCGCCCGGCGGTTACGTTTCATTCCTCAGGTACGTCCAGTTCCATCAACGCCTCCTCGGCCAGTTCCGGGCGGCCTTGCTGTCGTCGGATCAATTCGTGGGTGAGGTCAACCAGCCCCATCAGCGACTCCGAGGTGTTGTACAAGTGGTTCTCCCAGGTGTCGCGCCCCACGCGCTGAAGCATGTCGGAATGGTCGAACCGCTCCGGTAGGTCGTCGAGCAGCTCCCGCAGCAGGTGCATCGAGCTGTAGACCTGCTCGTAGGACTGCCGGGCCGTATCCCGAAGGGTGCGCAGCTGAAACTCCAACTCAGTGGTCTGGACGCCGGGTTCGCGTCCCAGGATCGCGTCGAGCGACACCTCAAAAATATCGGCCAGGGCGGCGGCTTCGTCGATACGCACCGACCGCTCACCGCTCTCGATTTTGGCAATCGTCGTCGGGTAGATGCCCTTGAATCCCTTGTCTCCCAACAGGTTCGCAAGGTCAGCTTGCGACATGCCGCGCTGCTCGCGCTCCTGCCTGACCCGCTCCCTGAAGCGGGCCTCCACCGACCGCTTTCTACCCATAATCGGAGCGTACCGTATTTCGGTTGACAAGCCCATCCAACGCTGGTAGCTCTGGTAATGCTCCCGAAATACGGGAGTAACCGATGAGAGGTATTAAGCATGTTGGACAACGAGTTTCTGAGTTCGACCGACCTGGAGAGCCTGACCGGTACGCGGGCTTCGACCTGGCGGTACTGGGCCAGCATCGGGCACGGCCCGGCTTCGTTCCGCCTGGGCCGCCGCCGGGTCTGGCCCAAGGCCAAGGCACTCGCGTGGCTGGCCGAGCAGGAAGCCGCGACCGGCACCGGGAGTGCGCAGTGATCCACACCCTGAGACCCAACGTCGAGCAGTCCTCGCGTGATCTGCTGGAATACCTCGCTTTGCCCGGGCTGGACGACCTGCTGACCGGCGACGACCGTCGCTGCCACTGCCAGATGGTGACCGCCGCGCCGTTCCGGAAGGCGTGCTCGGCGTGAAGAAGATCAGCCGGTCTGACCGGGCACTTCTGGCATCGGCCTGGCGAGGGGTCTCCAACACCCCCAAGGTTCGGTTCAGGAGGCCCACGGCACCGTTCAGGGCGCAATACGGCGGTTTCTGTGGCCGGTGCGGTCGGGAGATTGAGACCAGCCAGATGATCCAGTGCCACAGGGACTTCGACGGTGCCGTCCACATCGGATGTGATGCACCCGAGGTCGTCGTCCGCACCCTCGACGAGGCCGTCATCACGCCGCCGCCCAGGGGCGGCCAGCCTCCGTTGTGTACCTCCTGCAACCTGGAACACGCCGGGGAGTGCTGGTGAATACGGGCCTCAGCGTCTTCGACTTCTTCAACAGCGAGGTCTGGAAGGGGCCGCACCCGCCCCTCGTGCTCGGCTGGCGCGACGACCAGCTCGCGCCGGTGGTGGAACTTCTTGGCCCCTTGCTGCCCGTCTGCCTGCCCAACACCCCGGAGAAGGTCATCACCCCGGCGATGGAGCGGGCCATCGCCGCCTGTGCCCGCTCCCTGGTGGTGGCCTTCGTGCTGACCGACAAGGCAGTGCGCTACAGCCGCGACCGGAACCACTACGGGGGCGCGCCACGCTACCGGCGGGATGACCGCTACTACTCCCACCACTACGTCACCGGGGCCATGGGAGTGCTCGACCATCTCGGGTTGGTCGGCCACGACTTGGGCCAGTGGGGCGGCTCCGGCACCAAGGGCGGCCAGTCGGTGGCCTGGCCCACCGGCGCCCTCGTGGAGCTTCTGGTGCCGGTGATCGACATCGCCGAGCCGTGCGGGGAGCCGCACGAGGCGGAAGTCATCGTGCTGCGCGACCGTGAGGAGAAGAAGCAGATCGACTACGAGGACACCGGCGAGACCAACGCGATGCGCATCCAGGTGCAGGCCCTCAACGACGCGCTCGCCATGTTGGAATTGTTCCTGAACGGTCGGCGATTCCCGATCCCGTTGTTGCGCAGAATCTTTAACGTTTTGTTCGACCGGGGTGGCCGGTTCTACCACCACGGGCCGTCGCACCAGAACATTCCCGCAGGGGAGCGGCGCGCCCTCCAACTTCTCCTCGACGGGGTCTTGCACTGGATGGTCGAGGTTGACTATGCCAACCAGCACGCGGTGATGGCCTACACCGAGGCCGGTCTGGCGATCCCGTCCGGCGACCTCTACGTCATCGAGGGGTTCGACCGCACCCTGGTGAAGCGGGCGTTCAACATCCTGCTCAACGCCCAGTCCCGGCACCGAGCTGTCAGTGCGCTCACCCAGCGGCTCGCCGTCAAGGATTACGACCTCTGGCGGTACAGCAGGCTGGCCACCCGGTCGATGGGCCAGTGCTACCGCCTGGCCGACGCGGTGATCGCGGCCATCGAGGACAAGCACCAGCCCATCGCGGAGTTCTTCGGGTCGGATCAAGGTGCCCGGTTTCAGCGGCGTGATTCGGACATGGCGTTACGGGTGATGGAGCGGGTGTTCGCGGAGACGGGGCGGTGTCCTCTGGTTGTCCACGACTCCTTCCTGGTGGCTGATATCGACCAGGGGGTGCTTGTCCGTGTCATGCAACAGGTGGCTGTCGAGGAGGGCCTGGCTCTTTGCCTCAAGGACTCCGAAGGGCAGTCCTGGCCCGCCACCATCTGATCCATCCCCTTCTTCACTTGGCAGATACAACCCCTGACCTGCATAGATAGAATCACCCCGGAACCCCTAAATGCCCAGGTGACGGAGACCGAGAACCGATCAGCCGCGAGTTAGCTGGCATCAGGATGGCCAGGACGGCACCAGCGGGATTTCCCCGGTCATGAAGGGCAGTTACACACCGCCGCCGTGTTCGTCGCCCTGCGGGCCGTTCAGCGGCAGCCGCGCCTGCATCGGGGCGAAGCCCATCCCCCTCCGGCGCGAAGTCCGTTCGGATGAAATGTTGATGAACGAATTCTGGAAGTCGCGCTTTGCGTCCGACGAAGCTGTGAAAAAATAATTGCGATATCGCGCGTACACGGGGGACTCCACTAGCACTGCGCATGTGTCGGTCTCGTGGTCGTGCTGCCTTCGTCTACGGGAGACCGCCGTGCCATCACAAGATCCTTCCCAGCTCACCGGTTACCAGTTCTCGGGTTCTGCTCGCTATGTCGGGCGGGTCGGCGCGCTGGCGTTCGTGTTGGGTGTGGGCGCGGCAATCGCGGCGATGCCGACGGCGGTGGCCGATACGTCCGGTTCTGCCGGTGTGAGTGCCTCGGATTCTGTTGGAGCTGGCAAGGTTTCGCCGCGACGCGCCTCGGCGGTTCGGGCAACGGTGGTGTCGGATGCATCCCATCGCGGCAGCGACACCAAGACCGGGAGCGTCCCGGCGCGGGCTTCCTCGGCTTCACGGCAACCGGCTGCGGCTGCTGTTACGGCAGCGGGTGAGGTCAGCGGTGCGGGTGCGAATGTGGTGTCGTGGCTGGCCTCGGGCGGCGACGGTAGTGCGCCGGTGGCCGAGCCGCTGGTGTGGACTGCTCTGTCGGTGACCCGCCGTGGGTCAGGCGGCGGTGCGCCGGTGGCGGTGAAAGCCTCAGCGGTGACGAGCAGCAGTGGCGGCCCGAGTGGTGCGGTCGTGGCCTCCGCGGTGGCGGCTGCGGCTCCGCAGCCGGGCAGCATTCTGCGGTTTTTCATCGGTGACGGCACTGCCGACAATCCCAACGCGGGCATCTTGCTCGGCAATGGCTACAGCTACGGAAGTGTTGCTGGTGACTGCGTCGGAGTCTGCAACGGCGGCAACGGCGGCCTGATCGGTAACGGCGGCAATGGGTTTAACGGCGGTAACGGTGGCGCAGCAGGCTGGTTCGGACACGGCGGTGACGGCGGCGATGCCACGGTTGCCGGTGGTGCGGGTGGCACCGGTGGCCGGGGCGGGCTGTTCAGCGGCTCTGGCGGCAACGGCGGTGCCGGTGGCACCGGCGCGGTCGGCATCGCTGGCGGCAACGGTGGTGCCGGTGGCGCAGTGGGCATCTTTAGCCTGACCGGGCACGGAGGTGACGGCGGAGCGGGCGGAGCGGCTGGGGATGGCCCTGCCGCTGGCGCGGGCGGTGCTGGCGGCTTGGGAGGCGGTAGCGGTGCGGGTGGAGCACCCGGCCCCGCCGGGCCCGCCGGGCCTGCCGGGCCGCAGGGTGTCGCGGGAGCGACCGGGCCTGCCGGGCCGCAAGGTGTCGCGGGAGCGACCGGGCCTGCCGGGCCGCAAGGTGTCGCGGGGGCGACCGGGCCTGCCGGGCCGCAAGGAGTGGCCGGGCCAACCGGGGCGACCGGGCCGCAGGGTGTGGCGGGGGCGACCGGGCCAGCCGGGCCGACCGGGTCAGCAGCTCCGGGGTCTGTAGGTTTCACGGCGACTAACGCCAATACCAACGGCGGGCTCGGTAGCGATTACGTGAACGGCGTGTACGCCAGCGTCTTGCCATTCTCGAACAAAATCTACGCGGCGACCGAAGCCGGGGTGGCCACCTCCACTAACGGCGGGGTGACCTTCACCAACCACACAAACGGGTTGGCAGGCCGCGTGCTTGGGGTGTACGCCATCGGCAGCACCATCTACGCAGCCACCCCCAACGGCCTGCGCATTTCCACGAACGACGGGGCGAACTTCGTTGACAAGGGTCAGGGCTACGTGTTGTCGGTATACGCGCTGAGCAACGGTGCCGCCACCACCATCTACGCGGGCACCCACGGCGTGGCTATTTCCACTGACAGCGGGGCGACCTTCACCAACTACTCCGCCGGTCTGGTCGGCTTAGACGTGGCGGGGGTGTATGCCATCGGCACTGGTGCTCTTGATGCAAACACCACGGTCTACGCGGCCACCAACCAGGGCTTGGCCGTCTCCACCAACGGCGGGCAGAGCTACACCAACTACACCAACGGGCTTGGTGGCGGCGATATCGTGACGTTCGGGGTCTACGCCATCGGCACCGGTGCTCTCAATGCAAACACCACGGTCTACGTGGCCACCAGAGGTGGCCTGTCCATCTCAACCGACGGCGGCCAGAACTACACCAACTACACCACCAGCAACGGACTCGGTGACAACGTCGTCTACGGGGTGTATGCCGTCGGCACCGGTGCCGCGAGCGGAACCACCATCTACGCGGCGACCCAAGGCGGCCTATCTATCTCCACCGACGGCGGGGCGCACTTCACCAACTACACCAACGCCAACAGCGGGCTGGGTAACAACCTCGTGTCTGGGGTGTATGCGACAGGAGGCACCGTTTACGCGGCCACCCAGGGCGGCGGTGTGAGCCTTACCAATCGGATCGTGACGTAATCGCGGTCGCGGTAGCGACCATGCCCTTAGTGCAGGCGGTCGCGGTAGCGACCATCGAGTCGAACGGTGCTCGACCGCCGACACCACCCTGCGCCGCATTGGGCAGCCACAGCCAACTCACGACTCGCCCGAGGGGCGAGTGTCTCGCCTCCCGGGGCCTCTCAAATCTTTAGTTCTGAGAGCACCCAGCCACCGTCGGGTTGGGCCGGATGCCGCCGGAGAAGCTGCAGGTCATTTTTCGCAGAAGCCGTTGCAGAATAGGTCTCTCAATATTGTAGTTGTGAGAGAGTTTTGATAAAATAGCGGCATGCCCACGACCACCACCGTCGCCCCCGCCGGAATCCAGCTTGGCTATGCGCGGGTGTCCACTGATCACCAGTCGTTGAACCAGCAGCTCGACGCTCTCGCCGCCGCCGGGGTGCAGGCCGAGAACATCCAGAAGGACGTGCTATCGGGAACCTCGACCCGCGAGCAGCGGCCCGGCCTCGCCGCCCTCCTGGCCTACGCCCGCCCCGGCGACACCATCGTGGTTGTCGGCATCGACCGCCTGGGCCGCAACGCCGCCGAGGTCATGAGCACCATCCGCGACCTGGGCGAGCGGGACATCGTGCTGCGGTCGCTGCGCGAGGGCATCGACACGTCCACCGCCGCCGGGCGGATGGTGGCCGGGGTGCTGGCCAGCCTCGCGGAGTTGGAGTTGGAGTTGGGCAAGGAGCGGCGTTCAGCGGCCCGCGATGCCCGCCGGGCGCGGGGGCAGCATGTTGGCCGCCCGAAGGCTCTGGCTCCGGACAAGGCCGATCTGGCGCGGCGGATGCACGCCTCTGGCGAGTCGGCGAAGACCATCGCGGCGACGCTCGGCGTTTCCGCCGCCACCGTCTATCGCGTGGTGGCCGAAAGCTAATTCGCAAAAGTTCCTCTGACTGCCTGCACTGCCCTTTCCTGGTCTAGCTGCTAGTTTGGGAGTCAGATGACACCTGCGTTCGAGGAGTCCGAAGTATCTGGGGGCCTCGCCGACGGCGTGCGTTCCCGCCAGCTGCTGCGCGTGGTCGCCGATGCGATGCTTGATCCCCAGGTGCTCCTGGAGCCGGTGCGTGATTCCCAGGGGCGGGTTGTTGACTTTCTCTACGTCGAGGTGAATCGGGCGACCTGTGAGTACCTCGGGTTGTCGCGCGATGAGCTGCTTGGTGACGAGCTGATGAGTCGGTCGCCCGGCATCGCCGAGGTGGGTCTGTTCGCAGAGTATGTGCGGTGCCTAGACACCGGGGAACCGGTAGTGCATAACGACTTCACCTACGACAACGAGATTCTCGCCGACACTCGCCGCTACGACATCCGAGCCACCCGAGCCACGCCGAACGCCATCACACTCACCTGGCGCGATGTCACCGAGCGGTTCCAGACGGCGCAGGACGCAGCACGCGCCGATGCGCTCTTTCGCCGACTGATGGAAAGTTCGACGATTGGTATGGGACTGTTCGGCATCAGCGGCCAGTTTGACCAAGTCAACGCGGCGATGTGTGACTTCTTCGGCTACGACCTGGAGACCCTGCGCACCAAGACCTGGCAGGAGTTGACGGCACCGGAGTACCTGGATGCTGACCTTAAACAGGTCGATGAGGTGCTGGCAGGACATATCGAGTCCTACCGGATGGAGAAGCAGTACATCTACGCCGACGGCCACCCGATCTGGGGTGATCTGTCGGTGAGTTGTCTGCGCACACCAGGCGGCGAGGTCGAGTTTTTCGTTGTCCAGATTGTCAACATCACAGCGGTAGTCGCATCGCGGACACACCTCGCCGCACGCGACGAGCAGAACCGCCAACTCGCTAAACAGCTCCAGGCGACGACCGACCGCCTCACCGAGGAACTCGGCACCGCCGCAACCTACGTCTCGTCGATCCAGCCCGGCGACCTGCACGACGGGCCGGTGCGCGTGACCGCCAGGTACCTGCCAACTGAGCAGCTTGCCGGGGACAGCTTCGACTTCCGATGGATAGACGACGACCACTTGTTGGTCTACCTGATCGACGTGTCCGGACACGGGATCGGCCCGGCCCTGTTGTCGGTGTCAGTCCACAACCTGCTGCGTTCAGGGTCACTGCCGCTGCCGACACTGCACGCCCCTGAGGAGGTGCTGGCCCAACTCAACCACCTGTTCCAGATGGACGACCACGACGGGAACTACCTGACGATGTGGTGCGGGGTGTACGAGCTGTCCACGCGCACGCTTCGCTACGCCAGCGCGGGTGCCCCTCCCGCCTTCGCGATCACCCCAGATGCCACCGCAGCGACCGAACTGTCCACCGACGGCCAACCGCTGGGGATGTTCGACGACGCCGCCTACAACGCGCGCAGTTACACCGTGCCACCTGGCTGCCGCGTCCTCATCTTCAGCGACGGTGCCTACGAGTCCGCCCGTGACCACGGCCACCAACTCTCCGTGGCGGGTTTCAACACACTGTTCACCCGACTGGCCGGATCGCCCCTCGACGACCTCATCGAAACACTGCGGGGCCTGACACCGTCAGGCACCTTCGACGACGACTGCACACTCGTCAACATGGCGTTCGACTGAATAGGGCGAACGGCACCGTGCGGATACCCAGCCTTAATCGTGATTTATCACCCAGGGAAGAAATTAGGCGAACAGATGCCGGAGTTTCCAGCGACCACAACACCTAGCGGCGTTGTCGTTATGCGCCCGGAGGGCCGCTTGAACATGACGGTGGCAGCACCACTTCGCCAGAAGCTAGTTGACCTCATCGGCAACGGATACAACCGAATTGTGCTCGACCTCACCGACGTGGACGCTATCGACTCGGCTGCGCTTGGTGCCATCATGGGCGGTTTGAGGAAGGCTAGAGAAGCTGGTGGAGACTTGCGGATCGTCGCGCCATCGACGGAGGTAGGGGCTGTCCTGGAACTGACGAATCTCGACAGAGTTCTGCCCGCCTACCCGTCCGCTGCCACCGCCTTCGTCGAGTAGCGAAGAAGGCTCCGCTCCAAGGTCTGCGGCTGCCGAACGGGATCGGCGTTCAACCGCCAGTGATGCTCGGGTTTATCGCGTCAGGACTACATCTGGCTTAGCACCGGACTTGGAAATCTCTCCAACCAGCGGCTCCCGACCAGGGCTGCTAGTGGCCGAGGTGCAATTCGTACTCGGCAGTTCCTTTGCACTTGGTCGGTACTACTCTGCGTGTTTTCTATAGGCACCCGACGGGTAGGTCGGCTGATCGGTGGTCATCCGTGAACCGTCCGCAGATCGTCCGCAGCAGTATTTCCTGAAGCTTCACCCGGCCAACAGAGCCAACGCGCTGAGCTGTGACTTCGGTGAACAACCAACGCAGCTCGGGTCTGCAAACACCAAGAGAGTCGGACTGTAAATCCGTCGGCGAAAGCCTACACAGGTTCGAATCCTGTACCTGCCACCACGTTTGCGGCGATCGCCATAGGCTGCAGGTCATGTCGAGCAATCACGTGAACCTGTCCCAAGACGAAGTTGCGCTGGTCGATCAGACCGCGCCGGAAGCCCTGTCCCGGATGGACGAGCAGTCTCTGACGGACCTGCAGAGCCGGCTCCGGAAGGTGCGGGACAAGAATTTCAGCCTGCTGCGACGCCAGGGTGCGGCACGCGTGGAGGCCGAAGGCGGCCGGGGTGCCGCCGAGCCGGCCAACGAACGACGAAACGACAAGGTCGACGTGCTGGATGAGGCCTTGGCCCGGGTGGCTGCGCGACTGGAGGACGCCGGCCGCTAGGGGCCGGTGCCGCCTCAAGTGTCAGTGGGGGGAGTTAGCGCGAAGGGACTGTTGTTGTAGCTGTGACAACACTTCCCGACCGGGTAATTTCCCCGTCAGCGTAATAATCCAGGGAGTTTTGCTCTTTCTGCTCATTTGCGGTAGGATGTCGACGTTATTTGCTGAGCTAGGTCGGGGATGGACATGAGCACTGGTCAGAGCTACATCGGACGGGTCGGCGCACTGGCGGTGCTCCTCGGCGTCGGCGGGGCTATCGCGGCTCTGCCCGCTACGGCGACCGCCGACACCGGGACGACGGACGCCGGTTCGCGTCAGACCCACGGTGCCCGCGGCGAGGCCCAGGACCAGACCTCGACCGATTCGGCCGCCTCGTCCCCGTCGACCCGGCGCAGCGGACACGGACCGGCGAAGCCGGGCGGCGCCGCGAGCGTCGCTCCGAACCGCGCCGATCACACCGCACGCCCGGCGGCAGTTCCGGCGCCCGTCATCGACAACTCCGTCATCGGCACCGCGGATTCGACCTCGACGCACGCGTCCACCGATGAGGTGACCGTCGATTCGAGCGCCACCGCCGTCAACGCCACCGTCGTGCCGTCGGTTGTCGCAGCCGCGCAGGCCATCGTCACCGAAACGGTGTCGTCGGTCCGGTCCACCGCGGTCATGACCTCGGCCGCACCCCGTGGGGCACTGTCCGGCACCGGCGTCAACCCGCTGAACTGGTTGGCCGGCGGCGCCGACCCGACTGCACCGTTCGCCGCGCCGCTCGCCTGGGCGGCGCTGGCCGTCAGCCGGCGGGAGAGCACCACGACCACGTCAGCTCCGGCCGCCGCGGTGACCACCGCGGCCCCCGCGGCAGCCCTGACCGGTCCGCTGGCCGCACCGGGTGTCGGCACCGCGTTGCTCACTGCTGCCAAGCAGCTCGTTCTGACGGTGGCCGGCGGCGGCAACATCGGCGTGGCGCTGCAGAACGCCATGACCTCGCTGGCCGCCGACCCCGCGTTCGCCGCCGTCTCGCTGGCCTCGGTCCTGGCCGACCCGGGCGCAGCCCAGGCGCTGGGACAGACCGCGAGCGACCTGATCTCCGGACTCGCGGCGGACGCCACCGTGCGTGCCGCAGTCGGCGGTTGGATCAGCAGCTCGCTGTCCGCGGCGGTGGCGAACTACCCCGGCGCCTCCGGAATCGCCTCGACGGTCGCCAATGCGGCAGTCGCATTGCTGGCAGACCCGGCCGCCGCCAACGGCCTTGGCGCCGTTGCCAATTCGTTCGTGACCAGCCTGCTGAGCCAGCCCGGCGTCTCGACCGCGCTCACCGACGTCGCCACCCAACTGATCAGCGGCTTGGAAGGCAACGATCCTGCCGCCGCGGCTAATGCGGCCTGGAATGCGCTGGAGGCCAACGCGGGCTTCGTCTCCGGCTTCGGTGCAGCCGTCAGCACGGCGGTCAACACCGGACTGACCGACTCGGGTCTGGTCAACGGACTGGGCAACGCCGTCAGTTCGCTCATCGGCGGCGTGGCCGGCGACCCGGCCCTGCAGTCTCTTGTCGTCCAGCAGATCAACAGCTACCTGGCCTCGGCGGGTACCGGCAGCCCGGTGGCCGGCGCCCTCGGCGCCGTCGTCTCCGGTCTGATCACCAACCCCGCGGTCGTCAGCGGCCTCGCGGGCGCGGCCGGTTCGGTGGTCACCAGCTTCCTCGGCCAGCCCGGCATCGCCTCGGCACTGGCAGGCACTGCCGGCCAGGCCGCCACCGCGCTGGTGGCAGGAGCCTCGACCCCGGCTGTGCTGCAGGCCGCGGTTGCGGGACTGGCGGCCAATCCGGCCTTCAACCCGGCGCTCGCCGCCTCCGTCGGCACCGCCGTGAACGCATTGCTCAATGACTCGGCTCTGATCAACGCCATCGCCACGGCGGCCTCCTCGGTGGTCAGTGGGCTGGCCACCGACCCGTCCGTCATCGCGTCCCTGACCGATGCGATCCCGGCGCCGTACGGCGCGGCGATCCTGGGAATGCTGGCCGATCCCGCTGCCACCACCCGACTGGCCGGGCTGGTCGGCTCGTTGGTGACCGGCTTCGTCGGCCAGCAGGGCGTTGCGGCCGCACTGTCGGATGCCGCCACTCAGGTTGTCGCGGCCGTGCTGGCCGGAACCCCGGCGCCGGTCGCGCTGCAGAGTGCGTTCGCCTCGATCCAGGCGGTCCCGGCCTTCGCAGCCGCGCTGAGCAACACCATCTCGGCCGCGATCAGCGGGATCCTCGGCGACCAGGCGGTCCAGACGGTCGTCACCACCGTGACCGAAGAGGCCATCACCAATCTGGTCAACGACGCCACGACGTCGTTGCCGCCGGTAGTGGGCGACGTCCTGATCGCCGCGGTCGATTCGCTGGTGTCCAACTCCGCCGTCCAGGACCTGATCGGCGAGGTCGCCGGCACCGTTGTGGGCGGTGAGACGACGGTGGCCGATCTGGCCCCGACGCTGATCGAGTCCGTCATCGGCTCGCCGCCGCTGCAGCTCGCTCTTGCTGCCGCGGTGGGCCAGGGCATCGGCGCGTTGTTCGGTGACAACCCGGTCGGCTTCATCGTCGCCCAGGTGACCGGTGCGGCCGCGGCCATCGCCATCGGCATGGCCTCCGGTTTGGCCGGCCTGATCAACCTCTTCAACCCCGGCTTCCTCACGTCGCTGTTCGGCGGTACCCCCAGCGCGGCGGCCGGCATCTACCTGGTCGACCCGAACGCGACGCTGGTGCCGCTGACGGTCTAGGCCGTCATATCCCCGCAGTCCATATCCCTGTTGTCGCGCATGGCGGGACCAATGCGGGTTTACTGACTCCACGTCTTTTCGGGCCCACGCCCGTTTGATCAGGGGGAGGTCAGCTTGCGTCTCGTCGATTTCAAGGCCAAGACGCCGCTCATCGGGATGTTCATGGTCTTTCTGGCGATGGCCATCGTCGCGGTGACGGCGTATCAACGGGCCGGGTGGTACTCGATCGTCGGCTATGCAATTGCAGCGGGGATCGCGGTGTTCGGGGTGATGTTCACCTTCCGTGACATTCCGGAGCCGCCGCACGACTCGAAGGACACGCAACAGTGACCGCGGCCTCCGAACCCTCGCCCTCAACACTGAGCGCCGAGGACGAGGGCTACCACAAGAGCCTCAAGCCGCGGCAGTTGCAGATGATCGCCATCGGCGGCGCCATCGGGACGGGCCTGTTCCTCGGTGCCGGCGGCCGGCTCGCCAGCGCCGGCCCGGGCCTGTTCCTCGTGTACGCGCTGTGCGGCGTCTTCGTGTTCTTCATCCTGCGCGCGATGGGCGAACTGGTCCTGCACCGGCCGTCCTCGGGTTCCTTCGTCTCCTACGCCCGGGAGTTCCTCGGCGAGAAGGCCGCGTACGTGGCCGGCTGGATGTACTTCCTGAACTGGGCGATGACCACCATCGTCGACTCCACCGCGATCGCGACCTACGCCAGGTTCTGGGGGTTCTTCGACCGCTTTCCGCAGTGGCTGATCGCATTGGTGGCACTGGCACTGGTGTTCGCGATGAACATGGTCTCGGTCGCGCTGTTCGGGGAGTTCGAGTTCTGGGCTGCGCTGATCAAAGTCGTTGCGCTGCTGGGCTTCCTGGTTGCCGGCACCATCTTCCTGGGCGGGCGGTACCAGATCGACGGGCACTCGACCGGCTTCAGTGTGGTCTCCAACCACAGCGGGTGGTTCCCGGTCGGCGTGCTGCCACTGGTCGTCGTCACCTCCGGCGTCGTCTTCGCCTATGCCGCCGTCGAACTGGTCGGCACGGCTGCCGGTGAGACGGCCGAACCGGAGAAGATCATGCCGCGCGCCATCAACTCGGTGATCGCGCGTATCGCGCTGTTCTACGTCGGCTCGCTGTTCCTGCTCGCGCTGCTGCTGCCCTACACCGACTACTCGGCCGACGAGAGCCCGTTCGTCACGTTCTTCTCCAAGGTTGGGATCCAGGGCGGCGGCACGGTGATGAACCTTGTCGTGATGACGGCTGCCTTCTCCAGCCTCAACGCCGGCCTGTACTCCACCGGCCGCATCCTGCGCTCGATGGCGATGAACGGCAGCGCTCCGAAGTTCACCGGCGTGATGTCCTCGCGCGGTGTGCCCTACGGCGGTATCTGCCTGACGGCGTCCATCGGTCTGCTGGGTGTGCTGCTCAACGGCGTGGTGCCGAGCATGGCGTTCGAGATCGTCCTCAACGTCGCCTCACTCGGCATCCTCTCCTCATGGGCAACCATCGTCATCTGCCAACTGCAACTGTTCCGGTGGTCGCAGCAGGGCAAGATGACCCGGCCGTCGTTCCAGATGTGGGGATCGCCCTACACCGGCTACCTCACCCTGGCCTTCCTGTTGGGGGTGCTGGTGCTGACCGGCTTCAACTACCCGATCGGCACCTGGACGGTCGCCAGCATCGCGGTGCTGATTCCGGCACTGGCCGGTGGCTGGCTGCTGGTGCGCGACAGGGTCAGCGCCATCGCAGGCGACCGGGTCGGGCACACCGGTCCGTTCCCGGTGGTCGCCAACCCGCCGCCGCCGAAGAATCGGGGCTGAACCACGCAGGTCGTGTGCTATATCCGTAGGTGACGTGAGAAATTCAGTTCGGGGTACCGGGAGTGGACCGGGGAGGGTCGGCGCTCTGGCGCTGGCCCTCGGTGTGGGCGCTCTGGTCACCGCGATGCCGGCCGCGGCCGATACCGGAGGGCGTTCCGCCGGAGATGGGACGGTTTCTGCGGACTCCGCTGCGGCGACCAGACGCAGTCCGTCCTCGCCGGTGTCGAAGTCCCGCCACTCGCCGAAACAAGGCGCTGCCATCTCGACACGGGGCCGCACGAATCTCCCGCCGACCGTCTCCGTTCAGCGGCCGCAGCTGAATTCCAACGTGGAGTCCGTTGCGGTGGAGATGCATTCGGCTCCAGCGTCGAGCGTCAACGCAGTGTCGGGCGACGAATCACCACCGCCTTCGGTGGCTTCAGTGGCTTCGGTGGTTCCCGCGGCTGCGACACCGGCAGCCCATGGCGAGGTCTCCGTCGCTCGCCCGCCGCGGTGGCTGGGTGCCGGTGGTGGTCCCACCGCTCCTATCGCCGAGCCGCTCGGCTGGGCGGTGCTCGCGGTGAGCCGCCGTGAACTCTCAGCGGCCCGCGCCGCCGATCCGATCGGTGACTTCATCCGCATCTTCGTCGGCGACGGCACCGCCGAGCGCCCCGACGCCGGCATCCTGATGGGCAACGGGTACAGCTACACCTCATATGAGGGCGCCTGTACCAGCGGAGCCTGCGACGGCGGCAACGGCGGATTGATCGGCAACGGCGGCAACGGTTTCAACGGTGGCAACGGTGGCGCCGCGGGATGGTTCGGCAACGGCGGTGACGGCGGGGCGGGCGTCGCGGGGATCAACGACGGCCGCGGCGGTAACGGTGGTCGGGGCGGCCTGCTGGTCGGCAACGGAGGCCGCGGTGGAGTGTCCGGCGGCGCCGTCGCTCACGTCGCCAGTGGCGCTGGCGGTACGGGCGGACTGTTGTTCGGCAACGCCGGCATCGTGGGTGTCCCGCGTCCGGCATCGATCATCGATGACGCATACCAGGCTTTCCTGGCCGGCTGGAATCTGATCACCGATGTCGGCTTCTGGCTCTGGAACCAGGCCACTCCGCTTGTTTCATTCGGCATCGGCGCGGCCGTTCACCGGTACTACCCGGAGTTCGATGCCATAGCCGATGCCATCGTTCCCATCGTCTACAACGGTTTCGGCGACTGGATCTTCAACGGCACCGTCGCCCCGGAAGTGGACCAACTCGCCAGCAGTCCGGTCGTCTTGAATTTCGTCGCCGGACTGGTCGGTCAGGGTTTGACCACCTCCGGCCTGCCATCGGATCTCGGCGCCACCGCCGGCCAGGCGGTGGCCGCGTTCGTGCAGCAGGCCTTCAGTGGATCCCAAAATGCCGGTACCAGAGCGGCATTCGACACCCTGATCCGCGGCCTTCCCGGATTCGGGGACGCCGTCAGGATGCTCTGGGACCTCTGGCAGGGCAATGTCACCGTCGGCGAGATCGTCGCCGAACAGGTCGGCCCTCAGCTCCAGAGCGGACTCAGTACGTTCCTGGGCACGCCTGCGGTGCTGCAGTCGCTGAACTCCGCCACCAATAGGGCGGTGATGGTCTTCACCGGCGCCAACACTCCCAACTCCCGATTGGTCCAATCGCTGATCGCCGATCAGGTGGGTCAGGCGGCGGCCTCGGTACTGGGCGGCGGGCCCGGTGACACCGTCGCGGATGCGGTCGCCGGCCTGCTGAACGATCCGGTGTTCGACCGTGCGCTGGCCAATGCGGCGGGTTCGGCTGTGGCCGGCTTCCTGGGTCAGGCTGAGGGCAGGGACGCTCTGTCGATCAGCGTGGTCAACTTCCTACGCGGCACGTTCGGCAAGCCACCGGTCGCAGTGCCGCCGGTCAACGGGGCCATCGGAGCCGGCACTGCCGGAGCGTTGCGCTCGCTGCTCGGCGACTCCGGCGCGGTCGGGTTGCTGGGCACCATGCTGACCCAACTTGTCACCGGGCTGACGGCAGATCCGTATGTGCGGACCCTGATCGGGCAGCAGGTGTCCGGTGCGGTGTTCTCCGCCATCCCGAGCATCCCCGTTGCGCCGGTGCTGGCCGGAGCGGCCGCTGACGCGGTGATGGGCCTGCTTTCCAGCGCTGACGTCCGGGCCAGTCTGGGCCGGCTCACCGGCTCAGCACTGACCGGCTTCTTCGGGCAGCCCGGAGTCACCGGCCCGGTTGCCGATGCAGGCGGCATGATCGTCGCAGGCGCCCTACCGATGCAGGTACTGCCGAACCTGTTGGCGGACAACGCAGTTCGAGGCGCCATCACATTCACGGTAACCGGTGGCGCGCAATCGCTGCTGTCCGATACCGCGGTGCTGCGGGAGTTGGGCACGGCAGTGGCCGATCTGATCTCCGGCATCGGGGCGGATCCGACGGTCCGCAAGCTCATCGGACAGCAGGTTGATGCGGCCGTTTTCGGTGCACTGAGCGCCGAACCGCTGACCTGGGGGATGGCCTCTGTCATCGCCGATGCGGTAGTGAGCCTGATGGCCGACCCGGCCGTGCGGTCCGGAGTCGCCGGTGTCATCGGTGCGGTGATACCCGGCTTCCTTGGGAAGCCGGGGGTGCCCGAGGCCGTGACCCACGCCGTGGGTGAGGTCACCGCCGCCGTGCTGGCCGGGGCGGATCCGGCTGTCGCGGCGCAGGGCCTCCTGAGCGCACTGCAAGCCGATCCCGCCGTCCGGGCAGCGCTGGGCGGCACCGTCACCGAATCGGTGAGCGCCGTGCTCGCCGATCGGCCTCTGCTGGATGGACTCAGTGCGGTGACCGCACGACTGATCACCGGATTGGCAACCGACCCGGCGACGAACCTGCTCCTCGGCCGCCAGGTCGCCACGTTGGTGACGGACTTACTTGGCACCAGTCGCGCCGCCGACGGAGTCGGTGTGAATCTGGGCTCCGCGGTGATGGAACTGCTCGCCCATCCAGGATTCGGCGGCGGACTCGGGGTACTGGCCGGATCGGTGCTGACCGGATTCCTCGACCAACCGGGAGTCGCGAACGCATTCGCTGACGCCGCCGGGCGGATCTCCGTCGCCGTCGTCAGTGGCGATGCTTCGGCCCTGCAGGCGGTGCTGCAGGGATTGCAGTCGGATCCCGACGTCCAGGCGGCGGTATCGGTCATCCTGGACCGTTCCCTTGCAACGGTTTTGAACGACATCGGGATGGTTCGGTCGCTGGGTGCGACGACCTCGGGTCTGGTCGGAGGCCTGGTTGGAGATCCGGCGGTCCGGGAGGCTCTCGGCATACAGATCGCCGGGCTCATCAGCACGGTTCTCGGTGGCAGTCCCGCAGCCAGTGGAGCGGCCACCGCGGTGTCCACAGCGATCGGTGGTCTGCTGGCCGATCCGGGAGTCGTCAACGCACTGACCGTCGTGTCCGGTGCGGTGGTCACCGGGTTCCTGCGCCAACCCGGCGTCGCACCGGTGTTGGCAGACACGGCCGACCGGTTGATCGCGGCATTGCGCGACGGCGCCGATCCGGGTGCCGCCGTGCAGGCGCTGTTGGCCGACGTCGACTTCCGCGCTGCGGTGGGCGTGACGGTCTCCGGTGCCCTGGACACCGTGCTGAGCGATGCGGCACTGGTTTCGGCATTGGGCAGGGCCACCGAAGCTCTGCTCACCGGCGTGGCGGGCGAACCGGCCCTGCGGACCGCACTCGGTGATCTGCTCGGTCCCACCATCGGACCGGCGGTAGTGGGACTGCTCGCCGACACGGCAGCAATGGCGCGACTGGCCGAAACGGCCGGCGGGATGGTGACCGGACTCCTCGGCCAGACCGGCGTGGTGACCGCGCTGTCGGGCACCGCCGCGGAACTCGCCACTTCCGTAATGGCCGGCGACACCGAGGCGATTCCCGCCCTGCTGGCAGCGTTGCAGGCTGATCCGGACATCACAGCAGCGCTGGAGGTCACCGTGCCACCGGCCCTGGAATCCGTCCTCAATGATGCCGCTGCGCGTCAGGCATTGAGCACCGCGGCACGCGACGTCGTCGTGAACCTGGTCGGCGCCGACTCGCTGCTCGGTCCGATGGCGGGGCAGATCGTCGCCGGCACGTTGGATGCGCTGCTGGCCGACACCGCAGCCCAGAACCTCATCAGCACAGTCGCCATTGACGTCCTCGGTGGCGCGCCACTCAACGGGGTGACGAACACCGTGATCCATGCCGTCCTGACCGAGTCCGCGCTGCAGGTTGCTGTCGGGATGGCGGTCGGTGCGGGCATCGGTTCGCTGTTCGGTGACAACCCGGTCGGCTTCGTCGTCGCTCAGGTGGCTGGGGTCACCACCACGCTGGTGATCAGTGTTGGCTCGGTGATCGCGGTGGTGTTCAACGCATTCAGCGTTCCCGCCTCACCTGCCGCGGCATCCGACGGCTATCTGGTCATCCAGTTGGGTGTTGTGCGCATCGACGCTGCTGTGCTGGCCGACGTAGCCTGAGGCATGATCGAGCTACTGACTGACGTACCCGAGGGCGTCATCGGAATCCGGGTGTCCGGTCGGCTGAGTGGTGAGGAACTCCGCACGATCAAACCCTCGATCGCGGAGCAATTGAACTCCGGCAACGAGATCCGGATCGTCGAGGTCATCGACGACTACGCCGGATTCGGCCCCGGTGGGCTGATGGAGGATCTCAAGCTCGGGCTCGGCACGGTCATGCCGCACCACGCGTCGTTCAAGCGGATCGCGATCGTCACCGGCATGGACTGGATCACCCATACGCTGCACGCGCTGGCGTGGATCGTTCCGGGCGAGATGAAGGTATTCGGCCTCGACGAGATCGAGGACGCCAAGCGGTGGGCTGCCGGCTGAGGGCCGGCGTCTAGCGCGACTTGTCGGAGAAAACCGGGTGCTGCACCGGCTCGGTCGACGCGCTGCTCTTGGTCGAATCCTCGTTCTTCGTCGTCGTGTTCTGGGTATCTGCGACGTGCGAGAAGAGATTGTCAGTCATGGCACTTCCTCGAAGTGTGGGGGAGAGCCGGATCATGTGATCCTGCAATTCGCGTCACCACTGGGGGTGAACGGCTCTACTACCTACAGTACAGGACGGCCCGTACGATCACCGCCACACGCGGGCCGGGGGGAGGGAGAGATCGAATGGCTATCACGCTGCCCGAGCAGCCCCGATTGGTCAACGACACCGAGCGCAAGGTCTTCGCCCTGCTCCAGGAGCAACTGGGCGAGGACGACCTCATCATCGCCAGCCAGCGGGTCACCGATCACCAGAAGGACCACGAGATCGACTTCGTCGTGGCCATCCGCGATGCCGGCATCGTCTGCCTCGAGGTCAAGGGGGGTGAGGTATGGCATACCGGTGAGCATTGGCTGCAGCGCAGCCGCAGCGGCCATGTCAAGACCATCCACCCCATCCAGCAGGTGCGCCAGTCGCGCTACGCGCTGCGCGACTTCATCGAATCCGACCCGCGCTGGACGCAGAGCCGGCCGCGATGGAACCACGCGGTCGTCTTCCCGAATAGTGAGTTCTCCCAGGACTTCGCGGTACCCGACTGCCCGCGCTGGATGGTGATCGACCGCAACGACATGGCGCACCTGGCCGAGAGACTCCGTGAGATCGCCCTCACCCAGAAGACCGATCTGCCGCTTTTGACCGACATCGCCATCGAGCAGTTGCAGGCCGCACTCGGCGGGCGCGGGCTGCCGCAGCGCGACGTCGTTGCGCGCGCCCTGGAGAACGAGGACGCCGCCGACATCCTCACCCAGCAGCAGGCCGCGATCCTTTCGGCGATCCAGTTGCTGCCCCGGGTGGAGATCCGCGGCGGCGCCGGCAGCGGTAAGACGTTCATGGCCGTCGAGCAGGCGCGCCGGCTCGCGGACAAGGGCCAGCGGGTCGCGCTGATCTGCTACTCCCACGGCCTGGCCTCCTACCTAAGGCGCATCACCGGCGGCTGGTCGCGGCGTAAACAGCCCGACTATGTGGGGGAGTTCCACCGGCTCGGTATCCAGTGGGGTGCCCCTGAGGGTCCGGATGAGAACGAGCGCACCAAGGAGGTGTCGCAGTTCTTCGAATCCGACCTGCCTGCTGTGATGAAGGAACTGGCCGCCAATCTGCCCGACGGTCAGCGGTTCGACTCCATCGTGATCGACGAGGCACAGGATTTCGCCGACAGCTGGTGGGATCCGGTCCTGGCCGCACTGCGCGACCCGGAGGCCGGCGGGCTGTACGTGTTCATCGACGAGGGACAGCGCGTCTTCGACCGCCAGGGCACCCCAGGCGTTCCCCTGGTGCCGCTGATTCTGGATCAGAACATCCGCAACACCCGCCAGATCGCCACCGCATTCCAGCCGCTGGTCGATCACCCGATGCGTTTCCTCGGCGGTGACGGACCCGAGGTCCGATTCGTGCCGTGCCCCACCGATGATGCGCTGGACTTCGGCGACGATCAGATCGAGGTGCTACTCGAAGAGGGTTGGCGCCCTGAGGATCTCGCGCTGCTGACCACGGGGAGCCGCCATCCGGAACAGATCGCCCGGCAGGCGGCGGGCAACCAGGCCTACTGGGACAGCTTCTGGGACGCCGAGCAGGTGTTCTACGGGCACGTGCTGGGCTTCAAGGGTCTGGAGCGGCGCGCCATCGTGCTGGTGGTCAACGACAAGGCAGGCCTCGAGCGGGCTCGGGAGCGTTTGTACGTCGGGCTGTCCCGCGCTCGGGACCAACTCGTGGTGTGCGGAGATCCGAAGTCCATCCTCAGCTACGGCGGAGCCGACCTGGCCCGTCGGCTGGGGATCGTCGAATAGGTGTCGGACCGTCCCGTTGGCGTCGCCCCGAAAGGAGCGGCACTGGACCACTGGGGCGACCTTATGGAGCTGGATCCCGTTGAGCCCCAAGCGGTCCCGTCAGGCGGCGGCGAGCCGGTCGTAGAGTTCGGTTAGGACACCGCAGACGGTGAGGTCCACGTAGGACCGCTTCAGACCGGGGACCTCCCAATTGGGCTGCAACTCCTCCAGTTGAGCGTCCAAGGCGCCGATTCTCCAACTCAGGAACTCGGCGTACTCGGCAGGATGCATCACTGCTGCCCGCGGTCGGCCTCGTCGGCCCGCTTGAGCCAGATGTCGCGGTCATTTGGACTGAGGTTGCCCCACAGGGCCGCCAGCAGGTCCGGATTGGTGACCCCGGTCCAGTCCCCGAATAGCCGCCGGGCGACCGTCAGTCGCTGTCCCTCCGTCATCTCCATCCCCCTCACCCCTCGCACTTTGATGTTATCGCTGGCCACCGACATTTTTCGGGTTCGAGTGGCGAGTAGGGTCAGAAGGGCCTGCGGTGACTCCGTCTGGCTGATGCCGAAGGAGCCCTCCCATGAAGTCCAGGCAGAGGAAGCTAACCTCATGACATCGCCGCGACTGTCGCGCCGCACCGCAAGTCCGGTGCGGGTGTCGCTGTCCGCGGACCGCGGCGGTGACATCGACGGGGCATGGTGGCCGCGTACGGCCACCATGGCGCGTGAGTTACCGGATTTGATCGAGGCGGTTTTCCCCACCCTCGGCGAGATCATCGATATCAGCGTCAACTGGTCGGCGAACTCCCCGACCCCGGTGTTGAGCACCATGGCGCCGGAAATCGCCGCGAGGATCGGTGGCAACGCCCCGCACCACCGGCTGATGTTCCTCGTCGGGCGCTCGGTGGTCACCAAGCTGCTGGTGATTCCCGCGATGACCGCACCGGCGTTGGCAATCATGGTGCTGAGGCAGGCCGGTCGGCGGGGAATCCCCGAACTGGACTGCGGCACAAAGGAATTTGAAGCCGCCGACCGCGTCATGTGTGCCGCGCGCGCCGAGAGTGCATCCTGGGATGCCTCCCGGCCCGCGGCCGGTCGTTAGAGCGCCTCCCGGCCCGCGGCCGGTGGTTAAACCGAAGCAGAACCCGCCGAGCGGGAAGCCCGGCGCCGCGTGCCCGGTCGCGGCTGCGACGGCTGCGATGCGCTCGGACCACGCCGGCGCTGCTGTCCGCCGCCACCGCCATTGCCGCCGGAACGACGGGGTGCCGCAGTGCGCTGAGCAGTCACCGGCTTAGGCGCCGGTGCCTGATAGGGGGCAACGTCGCCCACGAGATCCAGCACTTCGGCGGAGTCGGCGTTGACACTCTGCGGGGCTGCATTGATCCCGGCCTTGCGCAGCAGAGCCTGAGTCTCCTTACGCTGCTCGGGCAGCACCACCGTCACCACGTCGCCGGAACGTCCGGCTCGCGCGGTCCGGCCGGAGCGGTGCAGGTAAGCCTTGTGCTCGGCGGGCGGATCGCAGTGCACCACCAGTTCGACGTCGTCGACGTGCACGCCGCGGGCGGCGATGTCCGTGGCCACCAGCACCCGGGCTTCACCGGAACTGAACGCGGCGAGGTTGCGGTCGCGTGCGGGCTGGGACAGATTTCCGTGCAGATCCACCGACGGGATGCCCGCCTCGGTGAGCTGCTTGGCCAGCTTCTTGGCCTGATGTTTGGTGCGCAGGAACAGGATTCGGCGTCCGGTGCCCGAGGCGAGGGTCTGCACGAGCTGGCGCTTGGCATCGACACCCGAGACGTGGAACACATGGTGGGTCATGGCCGCGACGGGGGAGTTGCTGCTGTCCACCGAGTGTGACACCTCATTGCTGAGGAAGCGTTTGACGAGCTTGTCGACGCCGTTGTCCAGGGTTGCCGAGAACAGCATCCGTTGTCCGCCGGCCGGGGTGGCCGCCAGGATGCGGGTGACGCCGGGCAGGAAGCCGAGGTCGGCCATGTGATCGGCCTCGTCGATGACGGTGACCTTCACGGCGTCCAGGCTGATGTGCTTCTGGCGCATCAGATCCTCGAGCCGGCCGGGGCAGGCGACGACGATGTCGACGCCGGCCTTCAGCGCGCGCTCCTGGCGGGACTGCGGCACGCCGCCGAAGATCGTGGTGACCGTCAGGCCGTATGCCCCGGCCAGCGGCGTCAGGGTTGCGGTGATCTGGGTGGCCAGCTCCCGGGTGGGGGCCAGCACCAATCCCGCGGGACGGCCGGGCACGCGCTTGTGTTGCGCGAGCCGGGCGACCAGCGGGATGGAGAACGCCAGCGTCTTGCCACTGCCGGTCTTACCGCGGCCGAGCACGTCGCGGCCGGCCAGGGTGTCCGGCAGGGTCTGCACCTGGATCGGGAACGGATGGGTGAGGCCGTCTGCGGTGAGCGCCTGCACCAACGGTGCGGGCACGCCGAGATCGGCGAAGGTGGTTTCTGTAGTCGTATTTCCGGTAGACATGGTTTCGGTGCCTTTCAGGCATCGGGTGTGCCGAGGTGCGCGCGACGGAATTGTCGAATGCGCTGATCAGCACAGGTTGGCGAGATTGCCGGGGGGCAAAATCGATCGCCGCGAGACAAGGGGTGCAGGTCTGCTGCACTGATCACTCGAACTGGCTCAACCCGCGCTACAGAGTTGATGGCCGGTGGACTGAATGTTCCACGACGTGCAGGCGACTGCGCCGTCTGCGTTGCCCCAATCGTAACAGGGGTCCCCGATGCCACCCCAATCGGGTGCCGGCCGGCAAATCCATGCCGGCGGTGATCACCGGCCGTTCGGGTCTGCTGCCAGGATCGACGCTGCGGGGTGCCGCAAGTTTGCTAATTCCGGCATCTCAGGGGGTGGATCCTGGATGCGGACCACCCCCGGTTTGTGGCTATGATTTTGACTGTCGACCGCTGACGTCTGACGCCTAGACAACCTCACCTGGAGTATCTGTGACTTTCCCCCGGCCTGCCCGCACCACGAGTCTTGTGGTGGTGGCGCTGATGGCGGGGGTGTTGGTCAGCGACGTCGCCGGGATTCCGGGTTGCGGGTCGTCCTGTAAGACGGCGACGGCGACCGCCGCGGCGACGGCCGCGGCACCGGCCATGCCTGAGCCCCCGCTGCTGGGGGTGACGCCGTTCGACCAGGCCGAGGGGGTCAATCCGCTGAGCCCGGTCGACGCCACGGTGGTCGACGGCAAGATCGTCAGCGCCTCGCTGGTTGACGACTGGGGCAACGTGGTCAACGGTGAGGTCGCCCCGGACGGATTGAGCTGGCACCCGACCGAACGGCTGCATTTCTCCCGCAACTACACCCTCAAAGTCAACAGCAAGGGCAACAGCGGTGTGCCGCTGAGCCGCACCAGCACCTTCTCCACTCTGGTACCCGATAATTTCGCGCATCCCTACCTGGAGGTGCAGGGCGGGTTCGCGATCCACGAGGATCAGCGTTACGGCATCGGCACCGTGATCGCCGCCCACTTCGACGAGGCGATCACCGACAAGGCGCTGGCCGAGAAGAACATGATCGTTCGCACCGAGCCGGCGGTGCAGGGCTCCTGGTTCTGGGTCAGCGACACCGTCGCGCACTGGCGCCCCGAGCACTACTACGCGCCGGGCACCCGGGTGAGCGTCAACATCAACACGTTCGGACTCAAACTGGGCGAAGGCCTTTACGGCCAGGCCGACGCCGCAGCGAATTTCACCATCGGTGACGCGCATGTGGCCATCGCCAACGATCTCACCAAGCAGGTCAGCGTCTTCGACAACGGGCAGCTGGTGCGGACCATGCCGACCTCGATGGGCCGCGGCGGTACTTCCCTGATCGGAGGCAAGACGTTCTCCTGGTGGACTCCGGCGGGTGTGTACGTCGTGCTGGACAAGAGCGAGGTCGTCACCATGGACTCCACCACCTACGGGATTCCCCTTGGTTCGGCCGACAGCTACAAGCGCAAGATCGGCTTCGCCACCCGAATCAGCCTCGACGGCATTTATCTCCACCAGCTCGACGACACCGTGTGGGCACAGGGCAACACCAATCTTTCGCACGGCTGCCTCAACCTCAGCGGTGAGAATGCCAAGTGGTACTTCAATTTCACGCAGCCCGGCGACATCATCGAGGTGCGCTACACCGGCGGCCCCCCGCTGTCGATCGCCCAGGGCGGCGACTGGACGGTGCCGTGGGGCGAGTGGCTGGCCGGCAGCGCGCTGACGCCGGGACCGGTTCCGGCGCCGATGCCGGCGAAGTCGGTCACGCCCGCACCCGGCCCCTAGCGCCGGACGTCTATTCGGCCGCGGGTACCGGCCAGCCGCGCATCCCATCGCGTACGGCGGCAGTGGCCGCGGTGTCGTCCTTGTTGTACGAGAGCAGCCATCGCTTGGCCTTCTCGGCCGCGACGGGATCGCCGTTGTGGACCGTCGCCAGGTAGATCTGGGAGACGCTGCCGCCTGGGTCCTCGACCTCCCACTCGAATCCGAAGATCGGGGCGACGTTCTTCAACGGTGACCCCCGCAGCGAGAAGAAGTTGGCCTCGAAGACCTTTCGGAGATCGACGAAGACTCCGGTCTTCGGGTGGATCAGATCGCCTACCTCGGCCAGGCCGAGAATGCCTTTCAGCCGGGAGATCTCATGCTCTGCCCAGTGGAACACCGCGATGGTCTGGCCCGCGGCAGCGGCGTAGTCGCGTTGCGCGCGTAGCCACTTCGTGAATCGCAGGGCCAGGTCGTGTTCGGCCTCGGAATCCAGCGGCTCCCAGACGATGAAGTCGGTCAGATAGCGCGCGGTGGTGTCGTCGGTTCCGCGGCGAACGCGCACACCCCACATGTAAACCCGATTGTCCACATCGTTCTCGATGTCGAAGTCGATCTCGATGTCGGCTGACGGAACCTCGATGGGGCCGTTCCCGAGCGGTGCGAGCAGGATGCCGTCATCGAGCATCTTCGCTCGCCGCACCAGCGTTACAAGCTTCTTCCGCGCCTGGTTCCTGCTCTGGTTGCTCACCTCGGCGAAGTACCGATCGAAGAATTCCGGATCGTCGACGTCGACGGCCGCGAGGGCAGCGGTGGTGTCCACACCGAGCCGGCGTAGGGCAAGGTATTCGCGGGTGTCCAAGCGGCCCTTGGTGATCGCCCTGGACGGATCGTCGGGCGCCATCTGCGATTCGCACCACTGGTCGTAGGGGCACCTCTCGCACTCGTCCTGGCCGATCGGAACCACCAGAGGCTTCGGGTCATCGGGACCGCCGGTGATGCGCAGCGCCGTTCGCGCCACTTCGATCCGGAACGCGTGTTCGTGGTCGTAGCGCTCGAGCAGTGACCGCTTCTTCCTCGCCTCGCTGCGCGAGAACGTGTCGTAGAGCGGTTCATCGAGGTCATGCCAGAGCAACAGCCAGTCCGGCTCCTGCCCGGACTCCAGCGCGAGCTGGCTGGTACCCAGGACCGCTGCGAGCATCGGACCGCCGTGGTGGCCGCACGCCTGCAGCATGCGCGTGTAGTGCGCCAGTTGGATGCCGTCGTTGAAGCGGTGTGCGGTGTTGGCGGACCAGCCCTCCAGGGCGATGCGGTCCGCCGGCGTCTGCAACGAGGAAACCAGTCCGGTCTTGCGCTTGGCCTTCTGGAGCGTCTTGTGGTTCTTGACGTCGGCGGGTAGGTATCCGTCGCCGAACCGAACGAGGATGTCCGGCTTGCCTGTTCGGCCGCCGGCCTCGTCATGCGGCAGCCAGCCGCCGAGGATCAGCGGTTTGCCGGCCTCCATCGCCGCGAGGGTCGCGGCGACGGCCTCTCCGTGACGCGCATCCGGATCGATCAGCACCGCGTCCGGCCGAAGTGCGCGCAGCCTCTCGAAGACCGCGGCTTCGAAGGCGTTACCGGAGTCGAAGCGGGCCAGTTCCTCGGGAGTCCACTCCCGGGCAACCTTGTCGATCAGCGGATGGAAGTCGATCTGGGTGCGCACCGGACACTGCTTGGCCGCGTAGCCGCCGAGCAGCACCGGCCCCCCGGAATTTCGCACGGACACCATTGTGTCGGATCCCACCATCAGTGCAGACCTTCCGGGAATTCCTCGCCGATCAGTCGTCTGAACGCATCCAGTGGGGCCGGGTTGCTCGGCGGCTTCATCATCCTGGTCTCCGGGCCGGAGATCTACGATCCGCACTCCCGTCGAAGATGGCCGGCGCCTCACTGACGGCGGCGGCGGTCGCCCACGTCTGGGTGGTTGGACCACCTTGCTGATGACGGTGCCGGTCTTCGTGTTCGCGTTCTCCTCGGTGCCGGCTAACTACGCCTACGCCGAGATCAACTTGTTCTTCCTCGGTGTCCGCGAACGCGGCATTGCCGTCTTCCAGGTGTTGGTTCCCGCGGCAACCGCGGTGGGTGCGGCCGCCAAACTGGCCACCGTCTGGGACTTCGCCGACGTCTCGATCGGACTGATGGCTCTGGTCAACCTGGTGGCCATCGTGCTGCTGGAGAAGTGGGCGTTCGCCGTGCTGCACGACTACGGCCGCCAGGCCCGGCAGGGGCGCGATCCGGTGTTCGTCGCCGAGGACGCCCAATTGTCGGGGTGCTGCCGGGCGACGTCTGGAGCCGCGCTTCAGTGCTTCAGTGATTGGCCCCATAATCAGGCGTGGACTTTCTACGCACGCCGGACTCGCGTTTCGCCAACCTGCAGGACTATCCATTCGAACCGCACTACCTCGACGTCACTGCTCCCGGTGTGCCGCCGCTGCGCATGCACTACATCGACGAGGGGCCTCGGGACGGCGTGCCGATCGTGTTGCTGCACGGCGAGCCGACGTGGAGTTACCTGTACCGCACGATGATTGGTCCTCTGGTCGCCGCGGGACACCGGGTACTGGCGCCCGATCTGATCGGCTTCGGCCGCTCCGACAAACCCACCCGCTTGCAGGATTACACCTATCAGCGGCACGTCGACTGGACCACCTCCTGGCTGAACCAACTGGACCTGCGCGAGGTCACCGTCGTCGTTCAGGACTGGGGTTCCCTGATCGGTTTGCGGGTGGCCGCGGAGAACACCGAACGTTTCGCGAAGTTGTTCATCGCCAATGGTTTCCTGTCCACCGCGGAACGTCCGGCTCCGCCGGCGTTCAGACTCTGGCGGGCGTTCGCGAAGTTCACCCCGATCTTCTCGGCCGGCTGGCTGGTGGACCGCGCGACCGTACGCAAGGTACCCAAGGCGGTGCGTGCCGGATACGACGCCCCGTTCCCGGACAAGCGATTCCAAGCCGGCGCGAGGGTGTTCCCGCAACTGGTGCCCACCTCGCCGGATGATCCCGCGGTTCCGGCCTGCCGTGCCGCCTGGGAGGTGTTGGGGCGCTGGGAGAAACCGGTGCTGTGCGTCTTCGGCAAGAACGATCCGATCCTGGGCAAGCTCGATCAACCGCTGATCGCGCACATTCCCGGTGCGGCCGGCCAACCGCACGCCCGCATCACCGGTGGTCACTTCATCCAGGAGGACGCCGGACCCGAACTTGCCCGGCGGCTGCTCGACTGGGAGAACCAACTCGGCCGATGATCGGCGGGCCTAAAATGGGTCAATGATCGAATTCAAGCTCGACCCCAAGAGCGCCATCCTGACGATCCATCCGCGTTCGGCGCTGGACAAGAACGACTTCGTCGAACTCGGGCAGGCCGTCGACCCGGAGATCGAGAAGCACGGCGATCTGGCCGGACTCATCCTTGATGCGTCGCACTTCCCGGGCTGGGACAGCATGGGAGCGTTGATCACGCACCTGAAGTTCGTCCGCGACCATCACAAGCACGTCAAGAAGATCGCGGTGGTCACCGACTCGCCCCTGGGCGATGTCGCCGAGCACATCACCTCGCACTTCGTCTCGGCGGAGATCAAGCACTTCCCGGCCGGCCAGGACAAGCAGGCCGAGGCCTGGATCGCCGGCGCTTAGGGCCCCAGATTCAGGGGCGGGGCCAGGTCTCCGGCAGACCGTGACCGCCATCGGCCACCAGTACCGCTCCGGTGACGAATGACGCCGATTCGTGGGCCAGGAATGCCACGCAGGCGGCGATCTCAGTTGGCGTGCCGCTGCGGCCGATCGGGCCCGCTGCCGCGGCCGCGGCCTCGAACTCCAACTGCGAACCGGTGGCGATGTAGCCGGGGGCGACGACGTTGACCGTCACCCCGCGGCCCACCACTTCCAGGGCCAGCGCCCGGGACAGGCCGACCAACCCGGCTTTGGCTGCGGTGTAGGTGGACTGGCCGGGCATCGCGTTGACGGTCCCGGTGGTCGAGCCC